>Ga0209191_1000035_pt1 | contig 108991 bp, 68 predicted proteins | sample S_130626_EF_Meta_FD_187320 | JGI IMG/M metagenome (GOLD analysis project Ga0209191, IMG submission 187320) | Freshwater microbial communities from Lake Simoncouche, Canada to study carbon cycling - S_130626_EF_MetaG (SPAdes) (version 2) | ecosystem: Environmental > Aquatic > Freshwater > Lake ...
TGTGGAGTTCCAGCCGGCCATGGATTAGTTACACCATCAGCTTCTTTAATTATATCAATATATTCGCGTAACGATTTCATATTATTTCCTTGCTAGTTCTACAATACGTGCTAATGTTTGATCTTCTCTGTACGTAACAGATTCTTCAAAATTACCTGCTGAAAAATCCATGCCACTTTGCGTCACCATTGGGTTTCCGTTTGAATAATCAGGTGCTGGTGTTGGCCTTGTGCCTTGGCCGCCAAATTGTTTCTGAGCTGCCTGAGTAGCTGGACCCATAACACCGTCAGCTTTAATTTTTGCGCCTTTAGCAATTAAGTCTTGCTGAATTTTTAACACTGCCGGATCAGACTTAGCTGGAACTCTAGGTCTAGCTGCCTGTTGTGCCGCAGGAGCACCAGCTGTTACTGTAGTTGGGGCGCCTGTTTCTGGATTAATACCATTTGGCATTGTTACGTTCTGACCGGTTGCAGGATCAACACCGTTAGCTTTTTGTGCCGCTGCCAATTGTTCTGGAGACTGTGCTGGTGCCGCAGGAGCTGCCGCAGGAGCTGCCGCAGGAGCTGCCGCAGGAGCTGCCGCAGGAGCTGCCGCGCCTTTCTTAGGAGCACGAGCAAGAATAAATTTATCAGTAGGATCAGCACCACCTAACCATTTTTGGTCTTCTGGTGTTAGCTTAGACCAAGCCGCTGCCTTAGCAGGATCGTTAGTCCATGGATTTGCCGGCCCAGCTGGTGCTGCCACAGGAGCAGGAGTGCCAGTAGTTACAGGAGCACCGGAGCCGCTTGTTACAGGAACCCCAGATCCAGATACTACGTTTGCTTCATTGACAATATCAATATAATGTCTTAAACCTTTAAATGTATTCATAATTTTTCCTTAATTCTTTGGTAATTTTGATAGTATTGATTTCATTAACTCCGCAGGATTCATTTGTCCTCCTGGGAATTGGATGTTCTGGTTGGGCATACCTTGTTGAGCATTCGTAAATTGACCGCCAACCAATTTTTGAATTTTTTTAGCCATATCATCTGGATTATTAAAATCTAATTCTTCATCTCCAAATTTAAGTTTCATGTTTTTAGCCATGTCGTTAAATTTAGTTCCTAGATCACCTGATGAATTAGCCATGTCGTTAAATTTGCCCATTACATCATCATAAGATGCAGGTTGACCGTTAATTGTGCCTGTGCTAGTAGATGAGTTAGTAGATGTATTAGTGTTCGATGAATGCGGGCCTTGTAATTTAGCAATCAACGCATTGAGCTGGTCTAAACGAGGGTCTGCGCCTGCTTCGTCAACTTCAATATTATGATTTGGTACGCCTGCTAAACGAATAATATCAACATGTTGATTGTGTGCGCTACCAGGATCTTTCATGTCAATAAATTTCATGACTCTTGTTAACTCTTCTGGGTTAACTTCCCCAAATGCACCGTCTTCAAACTGTTTCTTTAATTTAATTTTAATTCTTTCAGCGCCAAGTGGGAATGTACCGTTTTCTTTATTGTAGAATCCAGAGATAAATTTCATCATCTCATGAAGACCGTCTACTATCTCGCCGTCAAATCCAAAGTCTTCTGGACTCATGCCAGATTCTTTAATAGCATCGTGTAATGTAATTTCTCTAGATCCAAGATCCATTTTAGTATCAAGAGTTGCGCCTGCGTCTTTAGCTTTCTTAATTGCTTTGGCCATACCTTGATGTGCTAGATGTTTAGCAGTACTGTGTCCTAATCCATGCTTACCGGCTTTAGCAATAGGATTCTTTCTAGGAGGATCAGGATCAAACGGTGGATCTTCGCTTTCTGGTAGAGGTGTTGGTTCTGTTGCTGGGGGTGTTGCACCTAATGCGCCGCCATCTGCTACCGCTTCTGGACCGCCTGGTAATGCAGGAGCAGGTTCAGTTGCCGCTGGAACTGGGGCCGGAGCCGGTGCTGCCGCAGGAGCAGGAGGTTGTTGTACTTCAGGATTGCCGCCATCAAAATGTATACGTGTTGCAATGTCTGGATCTCTTTGTAAAATAAATTGCTGTACTAAAGGACGTACATCTAAATCTGGATCAATATCACGTAATGAATTTAAAAATTCTACGTCGTCAATTAGGCCACGTAAACTTTCAATTGCATTAACACCTTCTGGGCCACCTTTTAATTCTTTAGAAAGAATTTGATTTAATTTTTCAATGGCGGCGTTTTGTGCATCTTTATTAGGACTAAAAATTTCATCTTTATCTTCACGAATAATATTATTCATAAAGTTTTCGTATGCTAACTCGAGATTTAAACTTTCATATACGTCAAACTCTTCTGCACCGGGAATCTTTTTGCCTGTTTCTATTTCGTGTTGTTTGGCCGCATGTCTAGCTGATTTACCTGCTTTTGAAGCAGAATCTTCATCGGGTGTGTCACTGTTAAAATAATCATCATGACGTTTTTTATGTTCTTTATAACGGTGATGCCAATCTGTTTTTATTGCAGTCTCAGTTTTAAATGATTCATCAACTAAATCTTCAGCATTGAGTTCTAACACAGGCAACTCGGACTCGTCAACAAACTTATAAATGTATGGAAATACTGCTTTTAGTTCTTCGTTAAATGTTCGGATAGTCAAACGATCGATTAGATCGTTTGCAACTGCTTCGGGAATCATTTGTTCTTCTTGTTCTTCAAATGCTTCTACAAATGATTGGTAATATGCCGGGCGTTGTAATTTGTGAATAGTTTCTTTAATTTCTTCAATGCGCTCAATAACACGCTCTGTTACATTACCCATTGCTTCGCTGATTTGTTCTTGGCGATTAACATATCCTTTAAACTTACGCAGACTTGCAAGCTCTTCTGACAAATTGCAAATATGTTTACCAATAGCATCGTATGGATTACCACCAGCTTTAATATGTTCTGCCAATGCACGAGCACCATTTAAATGTTTGTAAGGATAACGGAACCGTTCGCCTTGATTGTTTTCAACATATATACTGTCAATGTGCATAGTGCGGCCAGCAGCCAAATCTAAATTGATTGGTTGTGTATGCTTAACCACTAGTCTCGCTTCCCCTAGATCTTGGTAGCTCATTCTAGCATTGCCGTACATTTTACTTTCCATAACTGGTTCTTGAGGCATAACTGGTTCTTCCTTACGTTTTGCTTGAAACTCGTAATCTCGTTTATCCATATTACTCTTTCCAATGTTTTGTACATCAAAATTTAAGAGTCTATCTTTAGCAAATTGTCTAAAACTACGGATGAATTTATAAGCATTATGATGTGTAGTATCGTCGTCATCGTTGACTAAATCTCCACTTACTTGCACCACAATTCCGTCATCGGCATCTAATGTAATAGCAATAGTTCCCAAAGGTTCACCGTCTTCGGTGTACTCGAATTCAAAAAATCGAGCTTTAGGAATATCTTCTTTTTTGCTTAATACAGCGGCATTTTCGTCCCCAATCTTGATGTTGGGGAAACGTGTTTGTATCTTTCCATACAAATCTTTAGCGATCTTATCTAAATTTGCGTCCATGTTATATTTATGCTTAGTTACTAGAAATGAATATAGGCAACGGTGCTTCCCAATCTTCGTCGGCTGTTGCTTCTATTGTAAGTTTTTCAAAAACTCCCGGATCCCATTCGGCTAAAATTACAGTCATACGTACAATCAGCAGTAGTGCAGATACTAAGTCGTCATGCTGTCCGTCTTTAGCTTTAAACGTAACACCCAAAGCAATGAATGTTTTAAGTTCACTTAATAGGGTTTTGCTGTGTATTGTCATTTTATTTTCTTCAATAAAGTACTTTAAACGACTACAAGCTGATATTTTGTTGCCATGGGTAGTATTAAATCCTTTGCGGAATTTACGTACATGCCCTTTTCGAACAGGCTCGCTTAGGAATAATCCGGGAAATGTTTCTTCACCTAGGTTAGCAATAACAACTAGGGCCGCCTCGCCGATTGTGTTATTTTCAACACTCCAGTAGATATTATCGTTGTATTCTTCGCCAATTTCTTCTTTAATGTATCTAATTACATCTCTAAATAATTTAACTTGATCTTGTACAATAGTTAAATTATGTTGCCATTCAGCACATTGAATCATGCTAGGTAACTCAAATACCTGTATACCCGCAAAGTCGCCTCCTGTTCCTAAACTAGGATCTAGGCCAATAAGATAAATGTTTCCCGGCGTTGGCTTCTTATACCAGCGAACTTGTCCTGTTTTAAACTGCGGCTCTCTTCCTACCAGTTCTGCTAGTTTAATAGAACTAATTAATGTTTCATCAAAGATTAAAAACTCACAACCATATTCTCGACGGAACTTTTCTTCACCGATACGACCCATTTCAACTTCTTTCCATTTATCATCTCTATCAGGGTGTTCGTGCCATTCAGCTCGAAATCCGTGGAATCCATTACGGCCTAATCCATCAGTACGTTCGTTGCCAAACACATCAAACAAATCTTTTGATTCTTTCCATATAGTAGCAAATGTATCTTCGTCTGAATTTGGTGTGCTTGTAATAATTGCACGGCCACCAGTTGCTAGTGTAGGGGATATTGAAGTCCAAAACTCTTCCGCAATGTTCGGTTGCACAAATGCAAACTCATCGCAATATAGTAATGATATAGACATACCACGACCTGTTGTACCTGTTGTTGTCTGCGCAACAATTCGTGATCCGTTGTCAAATTCTATACTTTGTTTGTTATAACTAACAACACCACAGCGTATGAAATCTTCGCATAATTCGTATCCATAACGAATACGTTGCATAATTTCCTGGGCGCCTGTGTATTTGTGCGCGGCGACTAGAATTGTTTGATCAGGATGAAACATAGCGTACCATAGCAAGTATGCTGATGCGCATGTTGTCTTGCCGCTCTGACGGGGTAGCATATTGATATTGAATCGAAAATCGTGATAACTGCCCAACAATCGTTCCTGGTATTCAAAAGGCTGAAATTTCATTTTACCTCTTACAGGATGCTGGATATGAAAAAAGTTCTGGGCAAAGTGCAAATAGCCGTAATCGGGGTCAGCACACTTCAATAAGTGCGTAACTTGGTCTTCGCTAAACTTTTCTTTTGTGTGCGCTTTTTTGGTTAAGACGCCGTCGAGTGATTTTGCCATATGCTTATTTACATAAAAAAAGGGCCATAAAGGCCCTTTTTTGGATACTAGAAAATAGTTAGCCTTTTAGCCGACCATCAGCTTCTGCTGATTTTAACATGGCCGCACGGTCAGCATAGCTACCACGTTTGACATCTTTGGCTGCTGTCTTCTCACCTTTGGTAGGATCCTTAACATGTTTTAGTGCATCAAATTTATCTTCTTTAGCTTCTTTAATGTCGTTGTACATAGCTGATAATTTTTCAACTAATGATTCGTGCATCGGGTTCCCACCACCGTTAACTTTATGTGCTTCTCTACCGTCACTGGCTAAATCGTCGCCGTCAATTATATTTGTACCGGTAGTTGTAGGATTTGGTTCGTTAGCATATCCGTCTTCTAGATCTTGCATTTGAGAATCAAACTTGCTAGTACTGCCGATGATAATTTCGTCATCGCCGTGCATATCAGCTGGGCTTATACTATGGTCTCTGTCTTCGATGTTTTTTAAAATGCCCATTAAATCACGGATACCACCTGCGCCACTGCCATTCATGCTGACATTCATTGTTACTGAATCAGCTTGCTCTGGCCTAGGTCCTCCAATTGAAATACCCGGTAATGGCATTCCGCACTCTTCCATTGATTTACCTTCATCAATGTTTTTAATTTTTGTTAGTAGGTCTTGAAAGTTCATATTATAATCCTTTAGTAGTGGGCAATTTAACTTTCTTGCTGCCTACGGTACTTGTTGTTTTCTTTGTAGTCTTTGACTCTTTAGCATACTCTCTGTGTGCAGATTTTGCTAGTAGTTGATCGTTGACTCCGGTATATTCTTTGCCGGTATGTTTAGATTTGCTTAATTCTTTTAATAATGCCATCTTTTGTTTTTCACCAACTAAAGATTGTCCATCATTATTTGCTTCGTAATCTTTACCTAATAGTGTTTCACCTGACTTGTTGTCATGTTCATGATTAAGTTCGTCTTCTTCTTCTTCTTTTAAATTTCTTACACTAATTTTACTATCAGTGAATCCAGCACTAGCAATAGCATTTTTAACTTGTAAACTAGTTGTAGGATATGCTAATGTAACATCAAAAATAGTAACATTGGTATTCTTTAAAGATGGGAAGTCAATTGGACTTTCTTGAATCGGGGTTCTGCGAGGTGCTGAGCAATTTTCAAGTTTATATTGCTCTAAAGCCATTTTAATTTTTTTAAGACTTTCTGGTTTAATTTCGCCAGCAAATCTTATTTTAAATTCGTAAACTTTTTTGCTTTCTGTTAGGTATTCTTTAAATGATTTCATTGTACATTCCTGTTACTATATTTATTTCATATTCTTTAATTTTTCAATTAAACTATTACGATCAGTAACAATAAATCCTTCACCGTTGATGTTAATTCCGGGATCTTCTCCGCCAATAGCATCCTGATCTAACTTTTGCTTTTTTAATTGAAGCTCAATTATCTTAAGTTTTTTGTCAATTTTAGCTGATTTTGCATCAATAGCGTTCTTAAGCATGCCGCCTGCTACTTCAAAAATCCTGCTTGAATAACGTGCTTCTACGTTCATGCCCAAGTCCATTAGGTCATCATATGCATCGGTAGCACGTTGAGCAAGTGCATCTAATTCTGCATCAGCAATATCTCCCAGTCCTTTAACTTGTGGTAAACTAGCAGATATTTTGTCAAATTCTTCCATACTACGTAAAAAAGTTTCTGGCTTTGCGGCCATATCTTTTTGCTTTTTCTTTTCTTCTGCTTTGATAAGTTCTTTACTAGCTGGCAGATTTAAAATTTCTTCAAGTTTTTTCATACTAATACTTATCAGTTAGGGCCGTTCGTCAGGTTCAAAAATCTGTATATCTTTAAGTTTAGATCCGCTCTTATATTGTGAGGTCCAAATATATCCGTCTATTAATCCTAATTTTTTACAAAACTCTGAATTAAACACACCGTCTATTCTTAATGTAAATTTATTTTCGCTTTCAGTATCTACACCGTGATTATCAGCGGCATTAAATGTATACACTGGGCAATTATAATAGATTTTTTCTTTCTTTATCTCATCGTATACAAAAGCAGGCCTGTTTTTAGTAAATTGAATTGAAATATGATGCATCTTACTAGGTAATAATCCACTATCTCGGTGTATACAAACTGGATTGTTTTTAGAATTTTCAAAAATTACAATTCTTCCTATCTCATCAAAAATGTTCCACGATTTAATCCAATTGTCAAGCAATGGAGTGTTTTCAATCCTTTCTCCGTTAGACTGAATTTTTGTAAAGTCAACAGCCCCCGATGCATTTCTAGAATTAAGATTTGGCCTCATAATAAACGTCATATTATTCCAACTAGGCTTTGCTAAACCAGTATTGTATACATAAGAGGTTATTTCTATATTTGTTTTTAAAGAAGCTCTAATATTTTCGGGAATGTATTGTTCAGCTCTCCATACATAGTAAGTTAAATATTTTTGATTGTTAATATCTTCAGGCACGTATGTGCTGTTGTATGCGTGATGAGATACTTTAGGATTTTTTATAATTTGTAATAGCTCTTGTTCAACGTCTCTAGCTTGGGTAGAGTCGACGTTAATAATATCAGAGAGATCAAAAAACGGATTTCCGCCTGTACCTATGCCAAGGATTCCAACTTCGTACCATTTAATAATCTTATATTGAAATTCTGGATTGATTTGTTTAAAACACGATATGGATGAGCGATCTTGATGTGGCATGCAATTACTTATGCCAATTAAGTCTGCTGGAATAAATCATTTTCGTTAAGTATACGGAATTTTATACCTTGTTGACGACACCAAAGTGACGCGGCCGCCCACTTTGCCTGATTCTTAACGAACTGTGCTTGGTTGTATTTGTTTTTCCCAACACGCTCTAAAATTGTTTGACTAGCTGGTTTAATTTCGATTAATTCAACAATCATCTTGCCTTTCTTATCTACATACTGTATAAAAAAGTCTGGCACATATATTGTATTTCTATTAGTGAGCGGGTCTCTGTAAGGTATACTGATTGCTTCGCTAGCCCATTTTTGTACACTTTTGTTTGTATCACAAAATCTCATAAAACTCCATTCCCAACTTGATCGGTACGTTGGCATCTTTGTACCAACATACTTGTCAGGTCGAGTCATTGTGAATTTACCTTGCGCAAATTTTGAAGCCATATTAAATTAATATGTTTCGTGATTCGTAGGTATCAACTAATGGTGCAATTCTATAACCTAGTAAACTAGTTTTTTCTCTATAAGCATTTAGTACCTGTGCAACTACTTGGCTTAATTGAATCTCAGTTAATTTTTTTAATGAATCAACTAATTCAAATACGTTTACATTATCAACTCTAGCTTGATTTAATAATACAATACTTGTACTTCTAGCACTTTCTGCATCAAATCCATGTTTTAAAAAGAATCCTACAATTGCATCAATTTGGTTACTTGGAAAGCTGATTTGATTAACAAAGAACTTGTCAAAGAAACTTTTAACTTCTGTACTGCTGTCATTTATGTTGTTGTAAGGTAAATTTATAGATGGCATATTGTTAACCTAATTTAACTGGTAATGCGGCAATTGTATTAGTTATTGCATTTGCTACTGGAAATGCAATACCCTGTATGCCGCTCACGCCCTGCTGGGCAGATTTTACTAAGTTAGACAATAGTCCCGGGGTACCTTGGGTGCCAGGCTCTTTTGTATTTTGATAACCATTGACAGTTGATGTTAAGTTATCTAAAAAGGCTTGTCCGTTGTTTTGTACAGCGCCGTTGCTTACAAAAGACGGACTTGCTGTTGTTAATCCTGCACCGCCTTGTAACGGGCTAGGTGTTGTATCATAGTGCTCTATTCCAAAGCCTTCTGGATCACCTGCAGATATCTGTCCTGACCCATAAGCCACTGCCTCGTATTGAATTACGGCAGTATTGTCGTTAACTTGTGTTCCTTGAGCAGAATCTAATGGATTATGATTCCAGCTGGCAAAAATAGGATTAATTAATTTGTAACTAACGTATTCGTGTCTTGCTAATTGATAAATGGTTATATAATTAAAAAACGGTAGGATACTGCCGTTATCAAACCCGTAGTTACCAGAAATGTAATTAGAATTTTTTGTAGCTGTTCTATTATATGCGCCAGCATTTTGTGCTTGGGTTGAATCAGCAAAATAATAGCTGTAATAATTTTGCCACAGTTGATTTATTAGCCCCATATTATCGTCATGGAATTTAATGTTTAAATTATTATACTTGTGACCTGTCATCACATTTTTCTTTCTATTATATTGATTTAACGTTTCAGTACTAATAGTATAGTAAGGTAAGTCTACACTTTTAACTAACATGTTAATTTCATTTCTGTGGCGCTGTATAAGATCAATACTCTTCAACGCCGCAGGATTTATATTAAACGCTACATGGTATAGAAATTTAGTTTTAGGTAATAATCTAAAACCGTCATCGGAGAACAAACGAGCCGCGTGTTGTTGATCACGCAACTGAGTTGCCTCAGTAAGATTTAAATGTTGACTAGGTATGAATGCCATAACAATATTTATTTAAATAATAAACTACGCAGTTAATACACAGTCAATAAAAAGCCCACATCATGTGGGCTAATTATTAACCGATCTGGCCGCCGCCGCCGGTAATGTTTGTGCTACGTGTTTGTTTGAAGTTAGGTGTACCAACTCCAGCAGTAGCGCCAATTTGTACACAGTTGTCTGGCTGAATTGTTAAAGTAATTTCTGCTTGTGTCTGTACAGTATAGTCTAATGCTTCGTAGTTTGACACTTGTATGTAGCAACCGTAACATTCCCAAGTTTCTAAAACTTGTGGAGTTGTTGCGCCGTTGCCGCCGTCTAACATTTCAACACGCATAGTAAACTTATAGTCACCGCCTGACGCCGCTGAACTTTGTTCAAAGAAATCAAACTGCTTTTGTAGCTGTTCACCAACTAGTTTGCTTACAGCACCAGTTACATCATCACGTAATTTGATAGCCATAGATGACCATACTGGTTTGCCGGCAAAGTTAACAGTTGAGTTATAAACACCAATAGTTTGGTTAGCAAACGTGACAGTTGGTCGAACTGCTGTAGCAACTTGTTTGGTTAGTTCTGTAGTACCTGATGAAACGCCAAAGTTTTCAAACATAATTCTAAAGCGATATTTTAGCTTTGGCATCAACATACCTTGTGAGGCTGCTGATTGTCCTGAAGCTAACGGTACTGTAAATCTCGATAATGATGCAATTGACATATTCTTATGCTCCGTTTATTTGCCTAGGCCTTTGATCTCACCAGTATTCTTCAAGCGTAATGGAATGTAAATAAACTCCACTGCTTTTACTGGCTCAATTGCAATGTCTAGATATAGTTCACTACGATCGATTCTAGATGGTGTGTTGTTTGATTCGTCACACACTACTAGGTAATCATACAATGCACGTTGTCCTACTAATTCTAACAATAGGCTTTCTGCGGCTTGTTTAATTTCGTCTCGTGTAATTTTGTCGTTTGGTTCAAATACATATGGTTTTGCCAACTGCGCAAACTGTCTACGTAAGTAAATTACTAAACGTGCTACGTTAATACGATCTAAACTACTTGCATTCTTAGCGCGAGTGTATTGTCCGTAGTTAACAAGACCTGTTCCTGTAATGAATGTTAATGGATTAACCTTAACACTTGCTAGCGTATCACGCTGGCCGTTATTCAATGCAACTGATTGGAATTCACCTTCGCTAGTGATATAACCAACTGCTGTTGCGTTAGTAATACCGCCTCGACGTGTTCCTGCCGGTGCAAACCATGGATAAGAAACGTTATCGCTTAGTGCAATAGTGCGTAGCATCATGTGGCTTGGAGGAATAACTACGTTGTTACCTAAGTTATCACTTGTGAAACCCCATGGATAGAAACAACCTAAATACTCGTCAAAGCTAACTAAACCACCATCGTTATCTTCTAACGCTCCTGCTAAGTTATTACCCCAGTTGCTTAATGTTGTAGCATCTGGTGTTAAACGAGCAGGTGTATCTCCAACTACGAATGCTGTTAGACCACGATCGTAGTTCAAGCTGACCATTTCACCAATTAGTTCTGGATATCCTGGGCAAGCAATTAAGTTAAACACACGTGATTCTTCATCACGGATTTGTTGGTTGCTGTTAACTAATGCTTGTAGTGCTTGTACAACAACTTTACGCTGTGCCTTGCGACCAAATGTACCACTGCCATCTTCTTGATTGCCAGCTTCACTTACCCAACGGTGTGGATAGTATTCTGTCATCGGATCGCCACCGGCGCCACCAATTCTATAGTTAGTTTCAGTTGTGTCAATATAATCACGTACAAAACGCTTAACGTTGAAACCGCTTCTGCGTAGGTTCCATAACAACATACCTTTTGGATATAGTGCAGGATCCGGAGCGTCAAAGTCTAAGAAATTATATGTCAATAGATTAGCAATTGAGTCCGATTCAATATCGTTGCCTGCACCTGACCAACGTGCATCAGCAAATAAAATTCCATCTTCTGTTGTTTGATCAGAATTATCAACTGCCACCCATTTCTTAGTTACATAGTTGAATTTGTAGATCTTTGGGAAATTTTCTAAATCACTAGTGTCGACCCAAATATCACCGTGGGCTAGTTCAGTTTCGCCGTCTGTACGATCAGCCGCTGTTGGCTTACTAGCACGTACAAATGGACCTGCTGGATCTGTTGCTGGGCCACCTACTGCTGTTTGGTCAAAGTTGGCATACCCAACCCATGTTGTACCGTTATGGATCATAATGTCCACTTCGTCAATCATTGAGTTGTACCATAAACGTCCATCGGCTGGAAGTGTTGTTGGCTCAGTTGGGGTTGCTACTGCAAATCCCACGCCAGCAATAGTTGAAGACCATAATGATACTTGATAAGTTGCATCACCGCTTGGATCATCATATAAATGTGCAGTAGTGCCTACGGCCATAATCGAGTCTAGTGTGGCTCCGTTATCTGTAATTCTAAAATCACCGCCTAATTTGTGGCTAATTGTTACAATACCCGATGTTGCATCGTATTCTGCAAGTATATTAGTTAATCCTGCTAGACCAATTTCTTCAGCTAGTGTTTCACCGTCTGTGCTATCGCCCAGTGCTGTAAATGTAATCGCTAAACTTGGACCAGATAATTCTGTACTGCCTTTTAAAGATTCGCTAATTGTAAAGTTTATAACGTCGTCTTCGGCAAATCCACCACTTATGAAACTTGTAGTTTTAAGAGTTGTAGCGCCAACACCGTTGCGATAGAACAACTTAAAGTTAGCCATGATATCGCCGGCACCATTTGTACCTTGTTCTGCATCGTCAAACTTAACATATAATGAATTCAATGCTAAATTAATGCCGCCGCCGGTTGGGTCTAATTTTGCAAGGGCTGTAGCATTGTCTGCATATAATGGAGCCCTTGAGTCAACCCAAGCTGCCGAAGCTGAATTGTAATAACGTACCTTCCAGTTTGCACCTAAGTTAGGAGTTGTTGTCTTAACCCAAACTGAACCAGTTGCATTACCGTTATTGTACACTTCTGTAGTTCTCTTAAAATTAGGAATATCAGTATGTGGCTTAATATTCAATGCAGGGGCTTTAAATGTTAATGTTGCACCTGATTGTGAAGCTTGACTAATTAATCCAAGTTGGTAAAGTACGCTAGTTATGCCGGTTCCAGAACCGCTAATAACAATATTATTGCCATTGCCTGTAGAATAAAGTTCTAATCTACCGTTTACCTTGGCTGCTGTAACACCTAGAATGCTTGCATCATTGATGTTTTTAACAAGGCCGGCACTTACGCCGTCACCTAAAACAGTTGCGGCGCCAATGTTTACAGTACTACCATTGATTATAATAGAACCGGCATTTAGTGTTGGGTTAGATGCTGTACCACGTACAGTTGCCCAACTCTTAGCCCATAAGTCTGATCCAACTTCATGCCATTCACCGCTAGTGTTTTTAAAATATAATGTAATGGATGTTGTTGTAGCATCAATAGCATAATCACCGGCTGCGCCGATACTAGCCTTAGGAGCACTGCCAGCACCAGATGATAATTTTGATGCGTTTGTAATTACTATTGGATATTGTACAGTAAATGTTTGACCGCCGGATACTGATTGGCTATCGCTGTTCCACTGGAAAATACCGTAGTTTGTTGCGTCAGTTTCAAACCAGTAAGTATTATTTTCTGGTTCGCCTGCTGGCGGTTCTGCGCTAGCATCTAGCTGGGTAGTGTCAATATCTGCACGTACTACAAAAGCACGATTACTTACACCTAAATAACTATATGCGGCTTGTAATCCGTATTCGTTCTGTTCACCAGCATGAATAGGATTGTTATTAGCATCAGTTTTAAATACTGGTGTACCAAAAGTATCTGCTAAATCTTTCTGGCTTGTTAGTAAATAAACCTTGCCAGCATTTGCTGTTACTGTACCAAGTGCGGTTCCTGTTGCTGAACCATTTTGCTTGCCTTCGGCAGAAGCGACGATAATTAAAGGGGTTGTGCCAGGTGCAGACGGTGTATAGAACGATTCGTCTATTACTGTAACTGCTACGCCTGGTGAACTTAATTGAGCCATTTGTTGATCTCCAATGAATACTATTTCTACATGTATTTATAGGATTTTGACTTTTTGTACTTGTTATACCATTCAAAAAAGGGGTCAAAAAGGTTTAGTTTTTTTAAATACAGTATGAGACCGTTATGTATATGTGGCCAAAGGCCTTGTGCTGTTAATTATAAAAAAAACAACAAAATCTATTACCGTAGTTTGTGTGAACAATGTTTAGCACACGGAACATATCACGGAATACCAAGATGGTCTAGGGCTGGTTATAAGATAAAACCAGTCTGTGACAAATGCGGATTTAAATCACCACACCAAGAAGTTTTTAGTGTATTTCACGTGGACGGCAATCTTGATAATTGCCGTCCTGCTAATCTAAAAACAGTTTGTTCTAACTGTGCTCGAGTCCTGCATAAGGAAGGTGTTCGCTGGCGACAAGGGGATCTTGTACCAGATCTTTAACTTTAGCAAACAACTCATCTATTGTACTATCGTTAGTTAATACCGCATCAAATTTAGTGCCAACCCAGGCTGTTTCGCTAGCATGAATACCTAGGTTTTGCATACGAGTTTTTGCTATCATATAATTCATACAACGATCGCCGGCATTCATATCACACGCATCTTGATACCAAACTGGATCATCACCACGTTTTACACAAATAACAATGCCGCCGGCATTTTTAATTGATTTGATTTCGTTAGGAAAACGACAGTCTGAAATGACAATATCGTCCTTGCTATTACGGAGTTTGTTTTCTACGCTGGCAATCCAGATATCGTCGTGAAATCCATGCCTACAAACTTCAGTTCCCCAGAATTGTAACACCCAACGTGGAGTAAGGTTAGGCATCATCAAACGTTCTGCCCACCATGGATCAACTTGTTCTCGCCATTCACGGGCCATTTTTGTGCGCCCTTCTAGCATAGTACGGTCCCAACCAAATACGTGGGCTACTGCATCTTTTAAACTGTTGGCGAAGCTTTCTCGTCGGAAACCATGGAAGTTAGTTAGATAGTCTGCAATAGTATCTTTACCACTGCCAATAAATCCGCATACGCCAATAATCATAAGAATCCCCTGTAAGTTGTGTTAGTATATAACACTTTTGCACAGGGGTCAAATTATTTATTAGCCAATTACAAATGTTAACGGAGTTCCGCCCGAAACCATATTGTCAATTTCTTTGTCCAGGGCGGTTAGTTCTTCTTTGCCAGCTGATAGCAAAGCCGTACCGTTCATTGTAATACCGCCACCGCCAGGGCCAGCAATACTGGCAAATTTGCTACGTGCTTCACCTAGCATTAGTTTACAAACTGCTAGAGTATAATCGTATAACCACTGCTTTGCATAGATATCAGTTAGCAATACCCAATCTGGGCGATAATTATGACATCGAATTAAAATTTGTTCACCTTGAGCAAACGGGCGTTGTAAGATAGTTAAAATATGGCTTTGCGATTTCCATTTAAATTCGATATAGCTACCAAACATACGCCCTACTAACTTTTGGTATCCAGCAAATAACTCGTAGGTTGCTAGTCCACCCATCATAGTGCCTGATAGCAAGTAGGTGTTTGTGTACGCCAAGTTGAACGGCTCGAACAATGTTCCGCCTGCACCCAAACCACTACGGCTACCAATTGCACGTCTAAAAATGCTTTGTACTTCTACAACTTCATCAGGAAGCCTATACTCGTTTTGATCTTGTATAAGTTCTAAGAACATATAGCTTTCTTCAACAGCATTACTGCTACGTTGTCTAAAACGTGTTATAGCACGATTAAGTGCCGTTTCGTAATGTTTAGGATCTAGCTCTACTTCGATCATGCCGTCGCCTAGCATGTCTTTAACATACTCAAACACTTTGTTACGTTCAATTAATGAGGTGGAATCTGACATTTTTTACTCTCCATTCATATTTAGCTAACGATAAATATCATATGCCAAGACTCTCACTGTATAAGCCCGAACGAGGGCAGGACTATAAATTTATAGATCGCCAAATTTCTGAAATGTTTCAGGTTGGCGGTACTGATGTATATTTGCACAAATACCTAGGGCCTAAAAATCCCACTAACGGTACCTTAGATCAACCAATTTATACCACTCAAAACGTGGCAAATATTCAAGATTTGTTGTTCTTAGAAAACCGTGATAGAAAATATGGTACAGAAATTTATCGTATTCGTGGCCTGTATAATGTTGCAAATATCGACTTTAACCTAAGTCAGTTTGGTTTATTCTTAGACCAAGACACTGTATTCATGACAGTGCATATTAACGATTTTATCAAATATATTGGTCGTAAACCTATGAGTGGTGACGTAGTTGAATTACCACATTTAAGAGATCAGTTTGCGCTTGGTGATGCAGATATAAGTCTTCCTAGATACTTTGTAATTGAAGACGTGGGGCGGGCTAGCGAGGGATTCTCAGCTACATGGTATCCTCATTTATACAGATTAAAACTTAAGAAACTTACAAACAATCAACAATTTGCTGATATTCTTAACATGCCAGCAGGTGCCGACCTTGATAAATTTGCTGGGGATTATGATCCTGAAGTTACATATCATGCTGGTGAAATTATTAGATATAATGGAACACTATATACTGTTACAGCAGATACCACAGGCAATGTTCCACCAAACACTAGTTTCTTTAGTGAATACAACAATACGTTAGAAAGTATTTTAAGTACTCGCGCAAAAGAATTAGAAATTAATGATAGAATCTTGCAACAAGCAGAAGTTGATGCTCCCAAGAGCGGATATGAGACTAGACAATTTTATACACTAGCTGTTGGAACAGATGGCAAACCAATTTTAAATACTGCTGATGCTACTAATTTTGATGCTAGTAATAGTACTATTACCGCACAAGAAAGTAGTGCTAGGCCGGTTAGAACAGGCTACACTGGATATCTAGTTGGTGATGGGTTCCCGGTAAACGGTCACGATTTTGGTCATGGAATTCAATTTCCCGAAGGAGCCGTTACTGATGATTTCTTTTTGCGTACTGATTTTTTACCAAACAGATTATTTCGATTCAATGGTAGTCGTTGGACAAAAATTGAAGATGCTGTGCGCATGTCAATGACTAATGACAGTAATCGTCAAACTTTGAAAACCGGATTTATTAATAATACTGAATACATTTATAATGAACCAACTAGTATTATTGATTCAGTTGCCTTAGAGCGTGGTGATATTGTTATAGATACTATTATTGATTATGCAACAGCACCGTATATTCGATTAAAATTATCAGTTGTTATTCTAGGGTTCTCAACAGCCGACTATTCAAATATACTGTCATCATATTCATATACCAACCCAGTTACACTAGTGGTAAGTGATAAAGTTAGAATCACGTTGCCGATTATAAACGGTGATCAAATTGTAATACCCGAGACTGGAATTTGGAGTGTTGGTTTATACAATAATAGAGAAGAAGTAAGACAGAGTCTTAGTAAAGCTCTTCGACCTAAGGCGGATCTATAATGCAACATTTTTATGATGGTCAAATTAGACGTTACATTACACAAACTATTCGTGTACTTAGTAACTTTGTAGTTAAGTACGGTGATGGTAGTTTAGTTCGCGTACCAGTTATGTATGGTGATGCTGATCGTCAAGTAGCTAGTATTATGCGCAATAATTCAGAAAATTCAGTGAATAGTGCTCCAAGAATTAGTGTTTATATATCTGGATTGGACATTGATCGTACTAGACTAAGTGATTCTTCCTATGTAGGGAAAATGCATTTTAGAGAACGAGAAATTGATACTTCTACAGATCCAGATAGTTACACAACGCAAGAAGGTAAAAACTATACAGTAGAACGGTTAATGCCTACTCCGTTTAAATTAACTATGAAGGTTGATATTTGGTCAACTAGCACTGATCAAAAATTACAAATACTTGAACAAATTCTTGTATTGTTTAATCCTAGTCTTGAATTACAAACTAGCGACAACTACATAGACTGGACTAGCCTTACTGTTTTAGAATTAGCATCGTTAACCTGGAGTAATAAATCTATTCCAGTAGGAACAGATACACCAATTGACGTTGCTACAATGACTTTAGAAACACCTATCTGGATTAGTCCGCCGGTTAAAGTTAAGCACCTTGGTGTTATTACAAATATTATTGCTAGTATTTACGAACGTGCAGAAGTTGATGATGATATGTATGTAGACGGTTTAGGTAATCCTCTTGGCGGTTCAGAAGTAACATTAGGTTCAATGTTGTCATCAGATAGAATTACAATTTCAAATTATCACATACAAGTATACAACGGTAAAGCATTATTATTAGGTAAAAATGAAAATGTTGTTCCGGCAGGACTTACATTAGAAATTCCTGTGCGGCAAGGTCCGCCCTTAAGTTGGGATTTGCTATTTGCAGAATATCCCGGAAAACTCAAAGCTGGATCTAGTAGAATATTTTTAGTACAGCAAGATGGCACTGAAGTTGTTGGCACAATTGCTGTTAATCAACTTGATCCTACAATACTTGCAATTAACTGGGATCCTGATACATACCCAAAAAATTATGGAATTGATAGTGACGGTAGAATACAATATATTGACTCAGAGTATGATCCTGGGTCAAGCAACAGGCCGGCAAGTCCGGGTACATTTGACGCTATCATTGATCCCCAGAAAGTATGGCCGGGGCACGGTATGCAAAATGTAGTAGCTGGGGATAGGTTTTTAATTATAGAAGATATAGGTGCAGAAGGCAACGAAGACGGCCCGGATGCATGGAAATCAACCGCAGACAACGATTTTATAGCTAAGGCCAACGACATCATCGAGTGGGACGGCAATCAATGGAGCGTAATATTTGATAGCACTCACAAATCTCAAGTTTTGCTCTATCAAACGAATATATACACTGGAGTACAGTATGCATGGCATGGCGTCATGTGGACCAAGTCATTCGAAGGTGAATATAGGGCAGGACGATGGAGAATAGAACTTTAACAGATATAAGTCATATTGCACAAGTTGTAGATGACTTTTTACCAGAAGCGTTCCAAAACGAGATTCAAAAAACTATTGAGCTAATGCCGTGGTTTTGGACCGAGGCAATTTCGTTATTTCCAGAAGATAGATACAAAGATGCAGGATTGCCGTTTGAAGACCCTAGGGTGTCAGACGCATTTGCCTTTGCGCATGTTTGTTTTTCAGACGGTCGTGTCCAGTCACAATATTACGAGTTCTTTAGAACAATACTTAGATTTTTAGAATTAAAATTAGGTATTGAAGTGGTTGAGGTTATTAGAATTCGTCTTCGTCTTACTCCACAATTTCCTGGGCATAAAGAAGGCATGTTTAATGCTCCCCACGTTGACATTGGATCAACTCAAAAATTTAGAACCCTAGTGTACTATGTTAACAATAGCGATGGTGATACTGTTATCTTTAATAAAAAATACGAACATGATGGAAACCCAGTTGTATTAAATAAAAATCAACCAGACCTCCTGCCTATTTTTACTAACACTCCTAAAAAAGGATCAGGTCTATATTTTGATGGACAATATTATCATGCTGGTAATTCTCCATTAACTGTTAGAAGCAGATGTATTATTAATTTTGATTTTAGGATAAAAGAATAAGTGACAGTAACAAAAGATAAAATTGTTTGTAGCGGTGCGCTATTTTATTCTAGGAATGCCGGTAGGGTATTATTATTACAGAAAGCGCAAGGTAAACACGAGGGCACCTGGGGGCTTGTAGGCGGTACTACTAACGAAGGTGAAAATCCCTGGCAAGGTTTACAGCGTGAAATTGCTGAAGAAATTGGTTCAATACCTGCTATTATTAAAACCCTACCATTAGAAACATTTGTATCTAACGATGCTGTTTTTAATTTCCATACCTACTTCTGCATCATTGACAACGAATTTATTCCTATCTTAAGTGATGAGCATACTGCATGGGGATGGTTTGACCTAAACTCATTACCTAAACCAGTACATAGTGGGCTAAGTCTTAGTCTGCGTAATAAAATTATACAGACTAAGATTCAAACTATCATCGATATCATCGATATTGTTTAAGCCTGTGCTTCACCCCAACGCACAACCAAGTTAGTCGGAATATTTCCAGCACCCGAAGCACGATATACGTTAATGGCTAATACGTCTGGGCCATTTGGATATGTTCCTCTGCCACCTAATGTAGTATTAGTCAACTCTTTCAACTCTGACAAATCTAGTGAGCTAGTAGTACCCGGAGCCGCAATAAACGAAAATACAGTTTCACCCGGTTGTGCGTAAGGCGGTAGACCGAACTGGAATGTAATTGTGCTACCGTTTGAAATGGCTATAATTGAACTTTGTGTAAAGTTTATACGATAATATTGTACGCTGGCAAATGATGATAGTGCGCCAATGCTTGCAACTTTTGTACCAGACGGAAACTTAGTTGGATCAACGATTTCAGTACCAGCAGTTGCACCATAAGTAGCAACTAATGTTTCCCAACTTGCTTTTGTAAAATACAAGAACGAAGTATTAGTTGCAATCACCGCTGGTGTAAATGCTATTGTAGAAGCGGCGGTAATAGTACTAGTTGCCGTTTTACTCAATGTTAATGTATAGTACGGAGTAAATGTAAATGTTACCGCAACACTGGATGCCTGTGCTGCCAACAATCCAGTATTAAACGTCACTGTATAATAGTTAACACCTGCAAAAGTTTTTACAGCACTAATATTTGAAATTGAAGTCCCGTTAGCAAACTTAGCAAGGTCATTAACAGTATTACCAACTACCGCTGATCCAATTGGTAATCCAGTCCAACTAGATTGCGTAAAGTTTAATGTTGTTGCAAGAGATGATGCTTGACCAGTTACAAAGAATGTAGTAGTCGAAGTAGCCAAGTGCGACGATGTTGCGTTTTGGCTCATTGTTAATGTATAATATGATAAGCCAGCCGCAATTGCTGGACCTGCAACGTTGGTAACAGTAGTACCTACCGGGTAGTCGGCACTATATATTGCCGAGGTTACAATTCCATTAAGAGCTCCCCAGCTAGCTTGGGTGACAAATAAAACATTACTACCGCTAATTGTACCGGCAAATGCACCTACAAATTGACTAATACTAACTTGATATGTGCCTACACCGCCTGATGTCCCAGATAGCTGGGCAGTAATTCGAGTACTTGCGGCTGTTGTTCCGCCAGTTATTGTAGTGTTTGAACTAATGTATCCTGTAACTATACCTGATACAGTTAGTGTTGTTCCACTAATTGAACAATTACTTGCGGTGGCGCCACCGCCTTGATTAAAAATAGCATTATTAGGAACTGTTACAGTTCCAGTAATAAGACCTAATGTTGTTGCAATTGGGGATGGGTTTTCAGTTACGGTTGAAACTGTTGTTCCGCTTGGATATTTTGTTTCACTTGCCGCAACTGAGAATCCGGTAGTGGCTCCTAAGGTATCCCAGCTGGCCTTATCTAAGTAAAGTATGTTTGAACCAATTGCACTTGCAAAGGCTGCGTTGCTTGGTACTGTTGCTGTTCCAGTTAATGCCGCAGTAGTTGTGGCAGTACTAGTGGCAGTGGTTGCGCCGCCAGCCCATGATACAGAACCACCAGGGGCTACTTGCGCAAAACTTGGTTGACCACCTGCTGAACTTCCTGCTAGCCCTGCCCAAGAAATTGCCGTTGGATCTACTGGATAGTTTTGTGGATTTAAAATACCTTCAACAACTAGACCACCAGTACCTGTATCTGATGTCACTTCGATTGCTTTTAACAACAACTGCGCACGATTAATAAGTTCTCTATCACCTAAGTCGCCAATAATAGCGTTTGACACACTTGGTGCTAGTCGAATCAAGAATGCAGTTTGTTTTGTAGTTGATACTTGAATACCGGTAGACGCATAGTTAAACAAATATCCGCGATCTTCGTCAAAGCGTCCGTCTGTTAACATTGCACTACCCCAGTGACTAATAATTGGACTAATAGTATTGCTGACTAAAATCACACCAGTGTTAACTTCATGAACTGTTGCAGTACCTGCACGGAATGTACGCTGGGCACCGCCGACAAAGTTAGTCATTGGGCCTGCTCTAGTACATCCAATTAATGAGTTGCCTGATTTGCCAGTAAACACTATTAGTTCGTTATCAACATAGACTACGCCTGATTCATTAGGAAATGCACTTGCATCGTACAATGGGAGTGTTGTTTGAGTAGCAGTTACTGACTGCCGCAATTTTCCAATTGCACCTTCATTAATAACTTCGTAACGCACCGGCATGTTACCAGTGCGCATGTAGGCTTCTGTGTTTACGTTTGAGTTACGAATACGATGGCAGAATACGTAATTACCGTCTGAGCCACGTAACATGTAGTCAATAAATCCAGCGCCGTACCATGACCATTGCATACCGATCATCTGCATTTTTGTAATGTCAAGATTATAGCCGCTCGGCCCGGTACCGTCTAACCGATCTAAATTAAATTCGCTTTGGTTAATAATTAAATCTTGCACTAGACAAAGTTTACCGCTTACGCAATTGCTTGCGCCGCGATAGTCAGGAGTAACTGACATTGATGTTTGACTATATACGTTAGATACAACGTGAGTCATGCCTTTAATAACAATGCGGTCGCCTGCTTTACATTGATCACGGAAACGTGTGTTTACACCAGTTAATACGTTGCTGTCTTTAGCAATACTTGCCACGCCAGCTAACTGTAAGGTACTTGAACGACGACCAACAGCTAATTGTGTTCCATCGTATTGCCAGAACATACCGTTTTGATCGTCATATGTTCCAGCGCGGACCGTTGCACCGTGCCACCCAAGGATTGACATCTGTGCCGCAGTAGTAATTGTAGCATATACATTAGCTAATGTTGTTTGTGCTTGAACTTTAAATTGACGTTCTGTAACAATGTCAGTGATTGTATATTCGCCGTTGTAGCCAGCTGTGTCAACGCCAATGATTCTAACTCGGCCGCCAACTTGGCACCCGTGATCAACGTCGTCAGTTGTAAACGTAATGTAAGAACCAACTGCTGTCCCTGTAGCACCTGCTGATTGCAAACTATAGCTTGGCGCAAATAGTGCGCCCGTAGTATACATAATACCTTTACCAGATTGGTAACGAATATATTTCTTACTCATACGAATTGCTTGTGCGCCATGCTGTGGGCCACCAGTACCTAACTGTACACCACCGTCATACGGCCTATGAATAAAGTAACTGTCCGGTCTTGAATAAACAGTACCTACTAAACTAGTTCCAGTATCAATAGTACCGGTTGTCCTAGCAGTGTATCGAACAACGGTTGAGCTTGGGACACTTTCTACATAAAAAGGTCCTTTGGCCAGTGCATGATTAGTGCCGGATGATGTTATATCAACTAGTACAGTTGCGCCTGGTACCAGTCCGTGAGCTGAGGAAAATGTTAATTGTAATGTTGCAATAGCACTTGTGCTAATACTTGTTGCATCTGGTATACTTGCTATTGTAGATTCACTTAACGATACCGCTGAATAAAAGTCAACGGCAGCACCAAGAACAGCAGTTCCACTTGCAGTAGCAGATGTCACTATTCCAGCGGCGGTACTAGTAACTGTAACGGTTACATTGTTTGTTGGTGTTGCGCCATCAAAGTTTGCACCAGCAAATAGAATTTTGTCATTAATTTCGTATCCAGTACCAGCTATATTAGGTACCGCAGTAGTGTATGCTCCGCCTGCTCGAGTAATATCAAAAGATGCATTTATACCTGGAGCAATTTTAGTTGCTGACAAACTAGTAAATGCCGCATCAACAGATGATGGAGTTCCTGCTGTATTAAATGCAAGAATGCCGCCGCCAAAAGAATCTGCGCTAGTAACAGTTAATGTTAGGTCATTTCCTGGAGTTGTTCCTCCAAGTTGAGTACCGTAAATTTTAATAATTTCACCGAATGAAAAAGTTGAACCTGGATTATTAATAATAACATCATACGTACCGCTCAACGTGCTAACATCAAATGTTGCATTAATGCCAGATGCACTAGTTGTATCAAATGCTAGTGCAGAGTATGATCTCTCTCCACTAACACTGGTACCCGAAACAACATCTACAACGTTAATTAGTCCGCCTACAAAATTTCCAGTACCTGTAATCGAAGCCGCATAAATTGATCCAACGCCTGCACCAGAGCCTGTTAGATTATTAAACAAGTTAATACCGTTACTAAGATCAACATCAACAACAGTAATTGTTAAATTATTTGCAGGTGTTGTGCCACCCAAACTTGTACCTGCGATAGTAATAACATCTCCAGGAGTGTAACCTGTACCCGGAGTGGTAACTGTTAGTGCGTATAGGGCTCCAGTGCGTACTACAGTAAATTGAGCACCTGTGCCCGGAGTTCCCGTGGCAGATGTTTGTAATACTCCAGTATATGTTCTTGTAACTGTGGTCACAGTGACCACAGCATTATTAGCTGGGGCAGTACCACCTAAGTTAGTACCTAGTAGTGTAACAGTTTCGCCAACAGCATAGCCAGTTCCATTTGAATGAATAGCTAGAGAATATACATTAGTAGGGCTAATTAGAATGTCAAATGCCGCGCCAGTTCCCGATGCACTAGCAGTTCCACTAACAGTTGAAAAGGTATCTAAGTTAGTTATAGAAGTAATCTTAAGGATTAAATCGTTTGCAGGTGTTGTGCCGCCTAAGTCAGAGCCTAACAATTTAATTCTTGAATTTAGTACATAGTTGGTGCCGGGACTAGTTACTGTAATATTTGAATAATTTCCAGCTACTCGATCAACACTGAAAACTGCACCAGCTCCTGCTGGAATAATATTTGTTCCTGTTTTATTTAAATAGGTTTGTGTTGCACCGCCCCTTACTGAAGTCAACGGTTGTGTAAATATAATAGTATTGCCAATTATGCCGCTTACAAAAACAGCAGTGCCAGTGCCATTGTCAATAGCCATTCCTTCTAATATTCCAGCTGTATCTACAAAAGAAACAGATGTATCGCCAATCGCTGCCGGAATGCTAACACTTGCTGTTACTATACCACCAGTACCAACAGTACCCGTTATCTGGGTACCTGGATTAATTCCAGTAGCAGTAATTGGAGCACCAAGTGAAGGTAATGCGCCAGTAACTGCAATTTGATCAGTGCCTGATGTAGTTATATATTTTGTTGTAAATGATCCGGTAATACCGTTACTAAACACACTAACAACCGGTTGTCCAATACTTGCGCCTGTATAAAACGCACCTTTACGTAATTGCGTATAGGTTGTTGCAAGAACTTGGCCATTGCTTGTTCCTACTTTAGCTGTTGAGTAGTATGAAAATGTGGTTGGGCTACCTATTGAAATTACAATAAACGTGCCCTCTGCACGACTAAATCCGCTAATGGTATTTGCTAATGCACGAATAGTAATAGGAGTACCTGCACTAAATCCGTGTGCTCCTGATGTAGTAACTGTGATTAATGAGTTGCCGATACCGGCAGTGCCTGCAGACGCATCTGTTACTACAGTTACTACTGCGGTGTCAGATCCTGGAATTTCATATACTGATGGGTATCCACGAGCAACGCCAATCGCTTGCCACTTAGTTGGCTGTAAGCCGTACTCAAAGTCAGCGTCAAGCATGGACTGTGGCTGTGCAACACGCATACGTTCAATAGCGTCTGTGCCAAAGTCATACGGTCTAGTTTTTTGTTCTTCTGCTTCAATAAAAATTTGTATATCGTCTGTACTAGAACAGGTACTTGTATCGGCTTGTAATTCTAATACAGTGATGTAATCGGTAACATTAATATATGCTGGATAGTCATCATCTTGATCAACTCCATTACTATTATGGGGTGAATCAAACGTTGCAGTTGCTCCTAAATTACCGTCACTAAAATTGTAAATAATTTGATTGTTTACACTGTTGGTAATTAATAATAGTTTATCAAGTGGGTAGTAACCTTGTAATTTAATACTAGTCACGCCGCCTTGAACTGCAGGTAAACTACTTAGACCATTTTGAATAACAGAAGTAACAACTCCAGATAGTGTAGTGATTCTTGCACGACTGCCAGCTTCACCAGCAATGCCGCTTAATAATACTCTTGGTTCAGTGTTTTGTAAAGCAGTATAACTTGTAACAAGGTCAATAATATCAGCCTTATTAGTTTCAATAGCTGTCTTAGCTGTTTGTAATCCGGCAGTAGCCCATGTTACATCTGGAAACGTTTCGACTATGCTAGTAAGATATGCAAGGGCGGCTGCTTTTGAACCAGAATTAATAACATCTGCAGTAATTTGAACTAGACCCTGGCATGATGTTGCTGTGCCAGCATTGGCATTGTTACCGGTAGTAATTTGTGTTTCAGTATTGGGACTAGCTCCAGTTGTTGTTTTAGTAACAGTTTGTCCTTGAACCACTTGGCCAATAATTGCCTTTAATCTTCCATAGGCTGCAACAGTTACTGCCTTATGTGAAGCAAGGATTCCTGGGGAGCCGTCTGCAAAACTATAGAAAAAGAATTTTGATTGAGAATATGTAGCTTGATTGCTGTCATATAAAATATCATAGCAAATTGCATCAACTGCATAGTGTACATCTCTAGTACACTTTGCAGGATCGTGATCAGCTGCCGGATATGTTGCTGCCACCCATGCGTTAACTTCTGCCGCTAAGAACTCTCTATTGGCAATAATTTTATCTTTGGCAGCTATTTGACTTGCAGTTGCGCTGGTTGGATTAGGAAATACCAATGGATCTGCCGCTGTACGACCGTTTTGTATGATATTAACCACTTCAGCAAAGAAAGTATTCGATCTGCTAAGAGCAGTAGCATCAGAAGATACCGCAGTTAGATTTGAAACGGCATTACCTGCTGCCAGTATACTAGTAATAACATTACTACTAGTTTCTAAAGAATTGTATTCTGCTAGACCTAAAAATACTTGGTTATAATTTGTGCCTAAGGCAACATCATATCTTACGCCATCTAGTAAGTATCCAATGTCTCTGGCACACTTGCCGCCGTCAAATATTACATTGTTAATTAAATTACGGATGAAAGTATGGGTAGCAATCTCTGGTTTTCGATCGCCGTCAACTTGCGGTATTTCTCCGTTCCAATACTTGCTACTCATTAATCTTGTACGAACATTTCCACCGTATCTTAAATCGTGTGTGTATGCCTTAACAACATATCCTATGTCGCGCTCGCACTTTGGTCCATCATACGTATATCCTGGGAAATTATATACTGAATATACTGTTGTAGGTAATGTTGATAAACCACCATTGATAACATTACTAATGGTATTTTGACAGCCGGCCATTTGTGCTATTGCGCCTGCTTCGGCGGCACCGCCTGTGGTATATTGAATCCGTGTATTTCCTACGCTAACCGGACTTAGTGTAATGGCATTTAGTACAAACCCTATAATAATATTCCACAAGCGTGTTTGGATTGCAACTTCTACCGCAGGAGCTATAATTTGAATAACTCCGCTTAGATAATATTGGCTTGCTACAAAAGTTAGACGTTCGTTCCCGCCGTATCTAATATCATAGATAATAGCATCGATAAGGTATCCCATATCTCGCTTACATTTTTCAATTTCTGTAGTTCCGTAGGTATAGTTATAAAATGTTCCGCCAGCACTGGCAGCGGCAACTTGGGCAGTAGTCCATGCACTCACTTCGTCAATGATAAACAGTTTATTATTTGTTAGTAGAGTAACAGCTTTAGGATAAAGATTGTTGGCACTATCAACAATAACTTGTTGTGCAATATAAGCGTTTGCTTCTTTTTTAATAAAATCTAAATTAGCATCTAACAAAGAATATGCATTGGGGTACGCATTACTTGCGTTTGACACTCCCGGTTGAAATACATAATTTGCTATTCTTTTCTTTGACATTTATATCTCCAAGTCTTGTATTTATGAAAGGGCTACTGCCAGAGCCGCTGCCAAGGCTTTGATGTTTTGTGTACCAACATATAAGTCAGTCGTTGCAGTCAATGTGGTAAAAGTTCCAGTTGCCGGAGTATCTACACCAATGCTAATATTATCTAAAGTTCCAGTTGTGCCTGAAGTAAGTGTTATAGCACCAGACGGTGTTATAGTAAGGCTATTGGAGTTAATTTCAATTAATGGTGCTGTTAAGTTAATAAGTGTATCTGATAAAATATTAATATCTGATCCTGCATCTACACTAAGTCCAGCTAACGTACCAACACTAGTTAAACTACTGTTAACAACTGAACTAGCTAGTGTAGTTGTACTTAATACATCAGAGCCGTTGATCTTTAGTGTGCCCGTAGCGTCAAGGGTAGTTACCGAAAAATTACCGGAGCCGTCGACAGAAAACCCCGGGCTTCTAAAACCCGAAGTTGACGTTAGTTGTTTTTGTATTACACCCATTGTTGTTCCAGTTCGTGATTATATCTATATTTATTCGGTATCATGCACATAATTTTACACCTCTTGTACAACATAGGTTAATGTAACTGTTATTGCAGATGTTGTACCACCGTTGTTATAAATTTTTAAATAAGCACTAGTAGTTACTGGTGATTCTGCATTATATCCGGCAACTGCTGGGCTCATGAATACTAGGTCTGCACTAGCAGTAATAACTTCTGCTACTACACCGGCGCCTGGTAAGGGATCTGTTGAAATTGTTCTAGATGCATCTGATGTCCTAGCTGCCGAACTAGTGTACAAAGTTACCCATGCTGCCGAAGACGTTTGTATACTATAAAGCAGATAGCCTTTTGCTATTGCTACGTTTGCTGTTGTACTTGCTCCAGATGCTAAACTCACAGTAGTCGATACTGCAGATCTACTAACAGCCGCAGTAGATGATATTACTCCGCCGCTGATAGTAATGCTTGTTCCGTCAACTTTAACGCCGCCTAATACACCACCACTACCTACTCCAGCTGTTGGCAAAACGTATGTTGATCCACTGCCGCCACCTTCTGTATTTCCACCAGTACCGGCAGTATAACCTGGGCCCGTCGAAACAGCCAACGGCGGAGTTAATGGATTAATTGTTTCACCGTAGAATGCCAGCATTGTAACTTTTACACCTAAAAATATCGGGTCAGTTGGGCTAGCTTTTAATGAAAAAATACTATTGGTTACAGAGGCATCCAACGTGATTAATTCGTCATCAATGCTAGTTCTTCCATATACGTTGTAGCTAGCTTGATCTGGTCTTGCTACTACATTTATGTGCATCACTTCTTTTTTGTTTGAGTTGTGTTCTACTGTAAGTAGATAAGAGGCTGTTGAAAATTCACCGACGTGCCAACTATCAAGTACGGTATTTGGAAATACTTGTACCCAATCACCCTTATAGGTTAGGGCAGGCTTTCTTAAAAATTTTAAAATACCCTTCGCACTAGTGGTAAAAAATGAAGATAAATTGCTCATTATTAGTCTCTTTATAGTATATTTAGCTGACTCAAAACTCTTGCTTTCCTTTCTAAAATCTGCTAAATTATAGTATATTATTATAGGACGGTTTATGACCCAACGAGCAAAAGCATTTTTTATCAACGGTGGCGCTGGCAGAGTAGTATGTTCAATCCCTGCACTTGAAAAGTATGCTGAAGAACACGGCAACGATTTTATCATTGTTTGCGAAGGCCCAACAGATTTTTATAAGGGTCATCCAATTTTACACGAACGAGCCTACGACCATTGGCACAAAAACCTCTTTGAAGACAAGCTAATTAATATGGATTTAGTCAGTCCAGAACCATACAGAGTTTGGGAATACTACAATCAAAAATGTTCAATTGCACAGGCATATGATATTGCAATTAATAATAAAGGTATAAGAGACTTACCAAAGCCAACTATGAAACTTTCCAACGAAGAAATGTTTACTGGTTTTAATGTACTGGCTGAAGTTAAAGAAAAGACCAAGAAAGATAAAGTAATAGTGTTCCAGCCGTTTGGTCGGGGCGTACAGTCACAAAACAATGTTATTTTTGATCCGTCTGCTCGCAGTTTTGAAGGTCAAAGTGTTATTAATATTGTTAAAGAACTACAGAAAAAATATGCTGTGATTCTTATGAGTGAACTGGGCATTGATTTCCAAAAACATGGATGTAAAGATCCCGTAGCACATCCTCAAGGTATTAATTTGCGCCAGTGGGCTGGGGTTATTGCCAATGCAGATTACTTCTTAGGTTGTGATTCTGTGGGGCAACACCTAGCATACGCACTAGATAAGCCTGCTACAATTGTAGTAGGATCTACGTTTGCAATTAATGTGTCATTTCCAGATTACGAAAAGTTTGATGTATTAGATATGGGTGGTAGTATTCGTCGATACAGTCCAATACGTATTACCATGGACGAAGTTGCAGATCGAGGTAACGACGGTATTATGTTAATGAATGACAAAGTCGAAGAAGCTATTGTAAAATCAGTAGTTGACGGCGTTAAAAAGTTTAATAATACTAATAAGGCTCAACCAATAACAGCTACTACCCCTGCGGCTCCTGCTTGCGGACACTAATATGGCCAAACGGGTATTTGTTTTTGGTTGTAGTTATACATGTTATAGTTGGCCAACTTGGGCTAACATGCTGGAACTTGAATATGGTCACATTGAAAACTGGGGACTACCTGGGCTTGGCAATCGTGCTATTGCCGAACGACTTGCAGAATGTCATGCTAAAAATACATTTACTGCCGATGACCTAGTTATTGTACAATGGTCTGGTCATTTACGAAATGATTGGTGGCATCAAGAACCAGTATTAAATCGTACACGAGGGTGGAAAACCTATGGTAGTATTTTTAACTATCATAATGATAAACTCTATGATAAAAAATGGATCGACACCTTTTTTTACGAACCTGCATTTTTAATGCATACACTTAACAATATTGTGTTATCTCAGGCATTGTTAAAATCTACAGGTTGCCAATGGTACATGACCAGCATGAGTGATATTCGTAATATGGGTTCAGATATGCGAGTTAATACTACATACGGAGAGCGCAGTCCTCTTATTGATAAGCACAAATCTCAAGGTTCATACACTGCATGGGAAATGGTACCCACTCTTAAAATATATGACAAATCGATATGGCAAGATCACAAAGATCACTGGTTAATGCCTTTAGAACTATTCTGTCAATCACATGTTGAATTAACTTTTGACTTTTTAGATAAAACAAATGTCCATTTCCTTGATATACACCCCAGTGTCGCCCAACATAGATTATGGTTAGAGCAAGAATTAGGTAGCAAATTAGGTATAAAAGATGTTACACTAGCACTAGCACAAGACTTAGTAGATGGTATTAATATAGTACATAAAAAATTTAAGTATGATAAGTCAGCATTTGAATATGCATTAGCAAGAAAACAGGGATTCCCTCAAGCGGCAATTGATAAAATGAATTGGCCAGGAAGCCCGTTAGGATTTTAAAGGATAAACATGAAAGAACTTAGAAAAGATATATGGATTGCAGGTATTACCCGTGGGCATAATAGTAGTGTATGCTTGTTAAAAAACGGTGAAATCATTTTTAGTATAGAAGAAGAGCGCCTATCTAGAGCGAAGTATGACGGTGGGCCATATGCCGCTATGCTTAAAATTCTTGAATATACTGATAAGTTAGACTATATTGCTATTGCACATACACAGTCTTTATCAGAAACTGCTGGTAAAGTTGATTTTTCAGGCGAAGATGTCTATACCGGACTTGCAAGAAAATTAGGATTAATTAGTCGGAAAGAAAATCCATTTAAACATCCACAAGTTATTGACATGAGTTCAGTACATCATAAATTACATGCCGCATGTGCATTTTATCGCAGTGGATTTAAAGAAGCAGTGGGTGTTATTGTTGACGGCGCTGGTACATTTGTACCATTGCAAATTAGCAATGATGATCACCAGTGGACTGGATGGGAAACTGAATCAGTTTTCGATTGTCAATATCCAGCATGGTTTAAGACTGTTTATAAGCATATTGGCACACGTGGGCCACATCCTGGTGTTCTTGCTACAGAATTTGATAGTAGCATTTACCAAGAACCGGGACAAACGCACGAAGCATTAGTAACTGATCGTGCTGGTATTACTAAAGTATACGAAGCGGTAACACAATACTGCGGGTGGGCGCCAATCGAAGCTGGCAAAACTATGGGACTATTTCCATACGGTGGCCCTAACGACGCTATTCCGCCACTATTTGACGAGACAACAATTGCTCCATTGCCAAATAGAAATATAATTATTCCTACTTACCCTAATGGCGCGGTAGTTAACATTGGATTATATGATGCTCTTAAAGATTACGGTGATGGCGGTGATGTAACACTACTACAAAATCGTAGAGATTTAGCATATGCTTGCCAAACTCAAACCCAAGCTCAAGTTGTAAAGTTAATTCGTAAAGCAGTTGCAATGACTGGACAAAAGAATGTTGTTATTAGCGGTGGCTATGGTTTAAATTGTGTTGCTAACTATCATTATTTAGAAGCATTAAAGGATGACGGTATTAACATTTATGTCGAGCCAATTAGTAACGATGCTGGCACTGCTATCGGCGCCGCTATTATGATGTATAAGAATTTAGTTCCAGCAGGTGACATTGATTATACTAAAAATAGACTATATTTAGGATTTCAATATAATTATACCGATGCATATTTACAAAAATATGTTGAGTCGCACGGTGTTGAGATCACAGATGCAACACACGAAGACGTAGTTGAATTATTATTGAATAAAAACATTGTTAGTATGTTCCAAGGTCGTAGTGAAAACGGGCCACGTGCATTAGGTAATCGTAGTATATTGTTTAATCCCACGTATATTGACGGCAAGGATTTTGTAAACCAAGTTAAAAATAGAGAATATTTCCGACCGTTTGCAGGTTCTATTATGCAGGATCATGTGCATGAATGGTTTGATTTACGAGGTATGGAAGATAGTCCTTATATGATGTATGCTGTTAACTGCCAACCTGGCATCGAAGAAAAGATTCCTGCTATTATTCACATAGATGGAACTTGTCGTATTCAAACAGTTACAGAAGAACAGAACAAACACTATTATGATTTGATCAAAGTATTCCATAGTCGTACAGGAGTACCTATCTTGTTTAATACCAGCTTTAACCTAGGTGGTGATCCGTTAGTAGAAACATTAGATGATGCAATTGATACATTATCTAGATGTAACATTGAATATTTGTATTTGCCAGAATACAGTAAATTAATTAAAGTAGCTAACTAACAAAAAAGCACCCTAGGGTGCTTTTTTATTGTACTTAGAATACATTTCCATCAATGTGGGCTAATGGATTTCCCAACGGCTTAGTAGGATCTGCTGGATCAAAGTCTGGGTGACCGTTTGTACCATCTACTCCGCCTGTACCGTCTGGTGCTGTATATGCCCCAATCTTGTGTGGTTCGGTTCCCGGACACGGACTAAATGCCACTTCATCGTTGTAACCTGCTGTAGGTGCTAATACTAACGGCTTATCTAATTCAACAACTTTATTAACTGGGTCTACACTAACTACACGAGTATGATCACTGAAAATATCAGTAGTAGGCCAACCACGAACACCAATATCGTCACCAATATTAATACTAGCAGTGCTAACTACTTTAATTGAAGTTTGCCCTGGAGTATTAAGCGGTGCGGATGCAGACAAATCTAAAAAAGTATGCACATTAGATGCGCCGTGAATTTGCGGCATATCACGTAACAGTTGACGATGCTCTTCCCAAGGCTCTCTAACCCTAGCAGGTACGTATTCGTGTACTTTATCATCAGATATCATTAACAAATTATTACGCCACAATCTTAGACGATCCCAATCTGAGTGATTACCCTTCCACGGAAAAGTAGATACACTTGGAGGAACACCGTCTGGTGTAAACTCAATGTCCTGAATATCGTGGGTGTGATCTGGTGGTGGATGCAACGGACGTTTGTATGTTAATCCGTCTGGTAATAATTCCTCATGCTGATCTAAATCTGCATAATCTGGTTTTTCAATTTCGCAATGTGCTAAAGCGCATAGCAATGGATTTTCTTCGCAATTGACATGTACGTGATACTCATCAAGTGCAACCGGAATGTTATCCTTATCATGATCGTGTGTTAAAAATTTACCAGCATACTTGTTTGTCTCTGATTTTACAACTAGACACACTTCGTCTGGACCAATATAAGTCCATTCTGCTGTCTTACCTAATGTTCTTTCTTGACTTAGATAATCATCGGGTAAGTTATATGTAAAAACTTTAGTAATAATATTTGCCATTTTAAATTATCCGTATGTTACTGAAACAAATCCGTTTGCGCCAATTGCACTATAACAGCAAACGTTTGCCGATGCAACTGCACTTGGGCCGCCGCCGCCCGGAATCATAGTACAACCCCAACTTTGTCCGCCACCCCACTGGCAACCATGTCCTGTGACACTAGGGCCTGAAGCAGTTGCTGGGGCATATGGCGCTTGGCCTGCCGCATGCATTCCGCAGTATTGTGTTAGTTTAGCAGATCCTTGATATCCGGGAATATTTAAATCTCCACCGTTAGCACAAGAACAACAATATTGAATTCTACAACCAGTATAGCAACTCCAATATCTCCAGCAATCTGTACAACCCTGGCCGCCGCCTGCGGCACAGAAGTTACTTAATCCGTAACCATTTACATATGATGTAAATCCACTACAACCAGCAGTTGATTGTGAACAACCGCTTGAACTACCGGCACAGATTGTATATTGACATCCCGCTAGAGTGCCGGTAGTAGCATAAACTGTTTTTATTGAGTATGCGCCTGCACCACCACCAAAGCCCGTAGTACAACAACAGCTATTACCACCTGATCCGCCGCCACCCCACATTTCAAATGTAACAAAAGTTGTTCCTGCTGGAACAGTCCATAGACAGCATTTTCCGCCATTTAATGCGTTAATACTGGCGCATTCATTATAAACAATAAATTCTTGAGGGAAATTTGTACTAGTTACCGTAGCAGTTACCGTATACAGTAGTGATCTTAAATTTGACATTCTTTATCCTTATTTGTATGTGATAATTACAAGTCCGCCAGCACCAAGACTGCCATACTGGCATGATCCGTCGTGGGTGTTAGCTGTTCCGCCACCACCACCTGGGAACGATCCGCAACCGTTCATAAATGTTCCGCAAGCAATACGACAATGATCTTGTGATACACGTAGTCCGCCACCAATATATGTTGGTTCAGGAGTATAATGGAACGCTGAAAAACCACAACTTGTGTTATGTGCGGCACCGGTAGGGCCGCAAAGAGCAAAATCATGCCCGCAAGCACAGCCGCAAATACAACTGATACAGTGATAACATCCGTTGTTTGCTACAAAACACTGTGTAAATCCACCAGAGCCGCCTTGCGCACACAAGCATAGTGGATATGTTGCACTTGGGTTACACGCATATGAATCAAAACCTTTGGCTCCTCGACAATCAGGAGTACAATTTGTAGTACCCGCGGCACATATAGTATATGATTGTCCAGGTACTACTCGAATAGTTTTACGAGCATATGTTCCGGCACCACCACCCATTTGTGCATGTTGGCAACAACATGCACCACCACCACCACCACCACCACCCCAGAGTTCAAATTTTGCCCAAGTAGCGTTTGCTGGAACTACCCATAGGCAACATTTGCCGCCGTTTGACGGCGTTGCATTGTCAGCAGGATAGACATAAACAACGTTATACGGATTGTTGACTGTTACGCTTTGTAGAAATCTTGAGTCAGGAAATAAATCTCTTAAATTTGACATCGATTATACCCCCGGTTGATTAATCGGTGGATCAGTTGGAGGTAATTCTTCTCTTTCAGGATCTGACGGAAACGGAACCTTCCACGGATCAACGCCGGCAAATACAGCAGGGATATCTCTTAATATTTGACGATATTCTTCCCACATTGCAATTTTATCGGGCATGGCTTTTTGAATTCTAGTATCAGTAGTTGATAGCAATTGATTACGCCACTTAATTAAATCATCCCACGTAGTATGCGGTTTTTTCCAGCAATCTGGATATGTAAATTCAAATTCTGCTGTTTCTTCGTTCCACTTAATTTCGTTGAGTTCATAAGTATGATCAGGTGCTTGTGGATCAGGAGTACTGTATGTGCTACCGTCTGGTAATATATCTACTTTCTGTGGAAGAGTAGCATAATTATGTTCGTTATGTATCATAGCTGAGATAAGTGGATTAACCTCTGCATCTACTAACACTTTAATTTGGCCAGCTGGTGTTGGTACATCTGCACCATTGTCGCGTTCTGTATAGTGAAAGCGGCTGATAATTTTTTTAGTAGTTGCATCTGCAAATATCCACAAGTAACGCGGGCCTGAATAAGACCAAGTGCCCTTGCGTTGTAAATCATTTGTTAAATGTAAGTATTCATCTGGTAAATCGTACTCAAATGTTTTGTTTTCAATTCTTGTAATTTCTGGCATTTTTTTTACCCTTTTAACCGTATGTTATTAAAACTAATCCGCCGGTGCCCCAGCCGCCCCAACAGCAAGGACCACCGCAGGCTTGGCCTGATGCGCCCGGGCCGCCTGGCCATGTTGTCATTTGTCCATGATAATAGTAACATCCTGATACTGTCATACCAACTCCACAAGAGTCAGCTCCGTGACGCATATTTGGAGTATATTTTAAACCTGTTTGTGTATATGGAAGTGCCGCACTTGTACAGAAGTTGTTCTGCATGTCACCGTTGGATACACTTGGCAGTGCTAGGTCGTAGCCACCACCCTGACATCCTTGCCAGCAACCTGGTACGCAAATACCTGTACATGCCTGACCGCCCATTCGATGACATACTGTACATCCGCCTGAGCCGCCACCGGCGCAAGACGATGTTGCTAATGTACAGCAAAGTACAAAACTTGGGAATCCGCAACCACCGCAACACTGCTGACTACAGCATCCTGATCCAGCGGCACAAATAATAAAAAATGAATTAGCTGAATTTACTGCCAACGTTTTTTTAGCATATTGGCCTGTTCCAGGATTACGATACGGCCCCATACAGCAACATGCTCCGCCACCATCACCACCTGCTCCCCACATTTCAAACGTGGCCCAAGTGGTTCCTGAAGGAATTAACCAGCAACAGCATCTTCCGCCATCCTGCGCACTAGTACCTTCTCGTCCGTTAAACACAGCAAGTTGCTGTTGTTTATAACTAGAGCTAATTGGCGTAGTAAGTATTAAATCTCGTAATGTTGACATTGTAACTCTCTTATTATTTAATAATTAACCAACCCAATGCTGTTGAATACACTAATGTAGTTGTAGAGTTATTAACGTTGATTGTTAAATTCTCTGCTAATAGTTGAATATTAGCTGGCCCGTTCCTTGCAATAGTTATGTTGCTACCAGACGAATTGCCAAATGCGTCAATAACTTGCACCGTGTCGCCGTCGATACAGCTTGTACTAACGGGCAATGTAATTGTTTGGCCGCCAGCAGTGCATAGTATACGATCATTAACTATTGCTGTGTAAGCAGTACCAGCATTAATTCTAGTTACTGTGCCAGCAGTTCCTGTTGTTGTAATATATCTTCCCATTTCAATGTTCCTTTATCAGTGTATTTATGCTGTTGGGGTCTCAATACCCATTGCTACTGCTGAACAGTTGGCTGTGCTGGTTTGCACAACTATGTTTTTACCAGCATCTACTACTATACCTGTTCTTTCAAGTACACCTTTTGGTAGAATTTCAGTGTCGTATTCTAAATATTCGTCGTTAGCTGGAGTTGTTGTTGTAGATAGTGATACCCTACAAGTAACTGCCGAGTTAGATCTATTACAAATAGACACTGTTACCACTGCAAACGTTGTTGCAGGGCATGTGTATAGTGTAGCGTTTGTTGCTGCCGAAAGGTTTGCAGTACCTAATCTTCCTGTTGCCATAATTTATTTCTCCGTTATCCTAAAAGTAAGAAGTCCATTGCTACTGGCAACCCGTTAATTCCGCCAGTGAAGTTCATTGTTGCTGTTACGTTAATCTGCACACCAGTAGTAGTACTAATACTATTACCAGCAATGTAGATAACACCAGCCGTTAGTGTATTTACGTTCAATGCACTTGATCCGCCACCAATTTGGCTACTAATATATGATTTAATAGCTTTTTGCGTTGGAACAATGTTGTCACTGTTGGCTGTAAAATACTGGTCTGTTGAGAAACTAGTAATAGTTGCTCCAGATCCGCCTAGTGCCACAGAACCCAGTGTTAGTGAGTTCAAACCTGCTAGATTAAATGCGTCAGCATTAATACTTGCTACACCCGTTGCTTGCTGAACACTAAACAAAGTACCAACGCGGAAGTTACCGTCTTGGTCTGTACTTGTGTAGAACACGCGACCACCACCGTTACCTACTGTTTCATTAGCTGGAATAGCTGGCTGTGTCGGGGTTCCTGGATAGTTAGTAGTAGTGGTGTTACCCGTTCCAATACTTAAAAAGTCATGTCCAGTTAAACGAACTTGACTGTATTTTAATCTCAAGGTAATCAATGTACCGTGAGTAGGATTATTAGAAGCTGTTAATGCTGGACTTATTTGGAAACGAGCACTATATGGAGTTGAGCCGCCTGCCGCAGTCCATCCCTGATAACTATTTCTATCGGTACCTAAGAAGTTATTTACTGCAACTAGTTTATAATAAGTTCCATTAAGTGCAAATTGTACATTTGATCCAGGTGTTGGTGAACTTGGTAAATTATATACGTTGACATAATATCCTGTTTGATATATGTCTGCGTACCCGTTACCAGTTACTGTTGCTGTAGCAGTAGCATACTGGCTACCTCTGTTTGTAAACGTTGGGCTAGCCAATGCTCCGTTACCAATACGAATCTGCCAAGTTGCTGCCGAAGTATAGTTAGGATCAATTAAAGTCATAGTTGGCGTTACAGCATAACCACTGCCTGGCTCTATAATTCTAACTTCACTAATTGCACCGTTAGATACCTTAACGCGAGCTTGTGTTGTCGCGCCCATTACTACACTATTAGCGACTAATGATGTAGTACGTACAAACGCCCACTGCGGTGTTCGTGTTGGATTACCGTAGGCAAGCGCAGTCCAAGTAGCGGCTGTGCTTAGAGCTTGTTGATACCATGTATATCCATTGTCAGAAGTTACAATAGTAGCAGTTGATGTTGTTCCTGCAATAGCAACAAATAATCCAGCACCGTATCTAACTTTAGACCAGTTACTAGCTTGGATTGTTCCTTGTGCAGATTGTACCCATGTTATACCGTCTTTACTGTATGCAGAAATTGTGCTACCTGATGCAACTGCAACAAATGTGCCATCGCCAAATGCAACACTAGACCAAGTTGCTGATGTTGGTAGTGAACGAGTGGTCCATGATAGTCCATCTGAACTTGAAGCAGCCTGTGTGCCGCCGCTGGCAATTGCTACATAAACGCCGTTACCATAAGCAACGCCGGTCCATGTTGTATTTGCAGGCAATGCCGCAGTATTTGACCAACTTGTACCGTTAGTACTATAGGCCGCTGTTGCTGTTCCACTAGCAACCGCCATAAACTGTCCGTTACCGTAGGTAATTGCTGACCAGTTAGCGTTTGTAAGAAGTCCGCCAGTTGTCCATGCTACTGTTGGGTCGGTTGTGTTTGCTGTAGCTGTACCATTAGATACTGCTACCCACCGTCCTGCACCATAAGCAATTGCAGTCCATGATGCACTTGCAATGGCTCCGCCTGCTATAAATGTGGTTCCATTAGCACTAATTTGTGTGCCTGTGCCACTTGTCGGAATTGCAACAAAGTATCCACCAGATCCTACGCCATCATATGTAAAGTTTTGGATAGCTCCTGCAGGTGAACTAACATTATTAACTGTAAGTACAACATTATTTGCACTTGTTCCGCCTAGGTTAGTACCTAAGATTGTTAATGTGTCACCTACAGTATATCCTGTTCCTGCACCACTTACTGATACAGTATAAGCAAGTCCAGATTTTACTACGTTAAATGTAGCACTAGATCCTGTGCCGCCACTAACAGTAATACTGCTGAAGGTAGTAATCCAATCGCCGTAGGCCATATCGGCCCATGTGCCACTTGTTGAAGTAGTAGCAGTAGCAGTATATGTTGGACTGGTAAATACCACTCTTGGTTCAATGATATATGCTGTGGTTAAATCTAATGAAGATGAAATGGTTGTACCTGGTACTATATGATCCCATCCCGGTTGATGAATTAACACACTTTGGCCTGTTGTAGCCGACACTGTTTGAGCAGTTGTTGAACTTGATAGTGTACCTACGCTGATAGTTGTGCCGCCAGGAATAACGCCTATAGCATAATATGTTGTAAATGCTAATAACCCGCCAATTGCCGAGCTTAATATAACTGGCATAGTATTGTACGCAGGAGTTGCTCTAGACAAGGTTAGCGTATTTTGTGTACCAGTAGTTGCACCACTAGTTGTTTGGCTAATACTAACTTGCCAAGTACTTGCAGTTGTTCCTGTACCTGTTAAGTTAGCAACAATATATGTACCAGCTGTGGTTGTTCCACCTGTAACAAACATACCTGGAACAATTGTTCCTACGCTGACAGCAGATACTGTTAATGTTGTGCCACTAATTCCCGAACTTACAAATGTCGTAGACGATGTTGTTGTCGCTGTTACAGTAGTGTAAGGGAAGCTTTCTTTGGCAACTGAGCCAAACTTAGTACCTGAGTTATAATTTATAAAGTAACCTTGTTGGCCAACACCTGAACCACCAGTGACCATTACTCGCATACCAACATAGGCTGCACTAATTGCCGAATCAGTTGCTGCCAGTGTAATTCCTAGCGCCGTTCCGCCCTGTGCCACGTTAGTAATAGATGCATAATTAGCACCGTTACTTAACAATCTTCCTTCAAATACTGCGCCGTCACGGAATTCATCACCTACTGCTGTGGCTCCAAAACCTGTTCCACCAATATTTCCCACATAACTAGCAGTTGAATAATTTGTTCCTGCATTAGTAAACTCAAGTCGATAGATTTGATTAACGCTGTCAGTTAATGCAAGACCAATTTGTGCATGTGTGTAACGATTGTTTACCGATGCATAAATTGGAGTTTCGTAAGTATCAACACCTTCAGCTAACGAACCATATGTGCCATATGAGTTATTACCGTTAGTAGCTCGCATTTTGCCGCCAAGCTCTGCTAAGTAGCCTGCATATGAATAGTAGGCAAACACAGAAACAAGTTCTGTTAATGCATTTGAACCAGTACACCATACTCCAATACCATCGCTGATAATAGTAGTATAGTCGTTAGCAACAATAGATTTATTTCCGCCTGCATGTAGTGATGAATCAATTTTCATTCCTATACAACCAGTACCAAATAATGTTAAGTTTTGAGTATAGGGTGAGCGAGTTGAAATCCAAGCATTATAATCTGTTGGGCCATATCCTGGATCTAAGCTAGAATAGGCACCTGCTGTTGGTCTACGGGTTCCATATATATTAGGTGCGCCTATAGTACCGGTTAATCCGGTAACTGTCATGTTACGTAACCCCGTTGAATTACGTAGATAGAACATGTCAGACTGAATAGAGCCGCTAACTGCATTTTTATAGCTAACAATAGATCGTAAAGACTTATAATTACCAAGATAATTTATGTCATATATCCAGCCGTTGACATATTCTGTCATATCGCGTTGGCATGCTGCCTGACTAAACTGGTATCGAACAGTCATTGATCCTGATCCGTTATTAATAATTAACGGACTTGTGCCGACCGATGTGCTAGCTACAGTAAATTCTGTTCCCGACGGCACTGTTAATACATAGTAAGTACTGCCTAATATTACACCTCCGAGCAACGAACCGCCTGTAAATGTTACAGGATCACCTATAGTGAAATTGTGTGCAGAACTTGTTGTAAATCTGCCGGTTGATTGAGTTGTAGTTGTTACTGTGCCGCCGTAACTTTGAGTTACCCAAGCCGTTGCTTCGTTAGCTAAGAATGCTGTATTAGCTCTTAAAATTTCAACACCCTTAATAGTACTTAACACATTATTATATGTGTTTGTACCAGCGTATTCAAATCCACCACCTGCGGTAGCAGTTAATAAACTAGAAGTATTTGTTAAAGTAATTGGAGTTGCACTGCCAAAGGTCGATGTTACTTGAATTGTAGTTGCGTCAACAATAGAAATAATCCAATAAGTCTGATTAACACTGATGCCGCCTGTTGAGCCGTTAAACACAATTGGCATTCCTACCACCATACCTGCAGTCGATCCAACTGTAATATTTCCACCAACAGCGGTAGCTGAAGCAGTTGTTGTTATAGTACCAGCAATTGATAGAATCATATCGTCAATAATTGTACCGATCTGTGTGGCACTGCCGTAGGCTGCAATTTGTCTAGCTTTTTGTGCAATAAAATTAACAGCACCAATTTCTGCTGTTAACTGATTATTAATAACATACTGAGCACTAGTTGTTGCTCTGTAATATGCCATACCGGCTTTAACAGAGTTAAAGTTTGTACCAAACACTAGGTCGTAACTTAATGCGTCAACAATATATCCTGTATCTCGTGAACACGTTGCCGAGTTAAAGTTCATTGATTGATAGAACTTCTGGACCCATGCTACTGTATCAGCTTGAATTTCTGATCGTGCCGCTTGCAATGCATTGTATCCGTTTTGTAATGCGGTTGAAGACAACGCAATGGCCGCTGTTGGTGCGACAGTTGCAGGTGCTGTACCATTAGTAATCCAGTCAATTATATCTTGGATACGAGCTTGTGCAAATGTTGCCGCACCTGCTGAACCTGCTGTGCCAGCTGTGGTTTGTGTTGGGTTAGCACCACTTACTGCAACCGGGCTTCCGCTCGAACCAACTGTTTGGCTGGCACTAACTGTCCATGTTGAACCGGAACCAGCGCCGCCAGCAATGTAACCAGTAATATAAGTACCGGCTGTAGATCCAACCATAGTTAGAACATGTCCAACCATGATAGTTCCAGTAACTGCTGAACTGATAGTTAATGTAGTTCCACTGATGTAACCAGTTGTACTAAATGTAGTGTTAGGACTGTTAACTGTAGGTGTAGTCTTTAAAACAATGTTTGAAATCATTGTTTTTAAAGTTGTGTATGCGGCTAATGTTGCTGTCTTTTCTGTTGACGCAATATTTAACGCAGAACTTGTAAAATATGAACTACCAGCAATTAATGTCTGGGTATTGCCGCCATAGGTCATATCATATTGTAATGCATCTAACAAGTAACCAATATCACGTTGGCAGGTTGCTACGTTAATTGCATTGTATACTGATAGATAATTGTTAAACAAATACTGGCTGATATAAGTTTTAATATATTGATAGTTTTGAACAACCTGTGCCTTACCATCACCGTATCCTGTTAAGAATCCAACGTTATATCCTGTTGGATTTGTAAATGTAAATGCTGGCGCCGCTGTGATTGTATTTTGTAAAATATTTCTAATAGTTGCGCCGTTAGTTAATACTGACGAAACTGCCGCAGTACTACCAACATCACCCACGGGCAATGTAGTAACTTGAGCGGTTGTGTTTCCTGTAGTAGGAGTAACTGTACCGTTAGCAACAAGCGTTGGAATGATCGCTTTCATGCGAGTCAATACTGAAATCGTTTTTGGTTTGTCGTTTACTAAGTTTGTAACTGCACCTGCTGGCTGTATTACACTTGAACGAAGTTCATCACCAACTACCGCAGTATTTCTTGGAACAACTATAGGTAAAATTTCTAAATATGTTCCTGTCTTAACACTAATTGTTGTTCCTGGATTAATTACAGATGGAATTGCCGATGTTGTTCCTGCGCTTAGTCCTGTTGTAATAATTGACACTAAGGTTGTCAGTGTAGTCGTAGTACCTGACTCAGAAGTTAGGCTAGTATCTATAATTTGCTCTGCTTGGTTAGCCAGTAATACTCCGTTTAGTGTTTGATAATTTGCTACAGGTGCAGAATTAACTAGTACCTTATTTGAAACAGTTACTAGATAATTTAGTGCGCCAACAAACGCAGTAATATCATATGCATAAACACCGCTAATATAAGCATTACCTGCACTGGTAAAATATGCTAATGCCGCAGATGTTGTTTTAAATGTTCCGCTATGACTTATATCAAAAATCAATGCATCAAGAATAATACCTGCATCGCGTTCTGTCTTAGATGAACTATACACATACGAACCAGTCATTGAGCCTGAACCAGCAGTTAATGTTCTACGAGTTACATCTGCATAATTATTTTTAATACCAAATGTTGTAGTGTTAGGAATATCAAATATGTAGTAGGTTACGCCGGCAGTTACACCGCCAGTTGTTCCCGTAAAGCTAATTGGCATGCCAACATATAAACCTGCAGTTGAATTACATGTGAATACTGTTGTTGATGCAGATGCTACTGTTGTAGTATTTGTATACTGAACAAAATTATTAACCTCTTTAGTTATAAATTGTTTATTTTTAGCTAGTAATGCGGCAGCATTGGGATTCAAATAGCCGTCCTCAACTTGTTTTGCCGCATAGCGAACAGTTCTCCAGGGTTTATCCATAGTTAACCCTTGGCCGTTTCCAAGAACGTCAACACCGTTCAATGCAACATACACTACATTATTAATAACACCAAAATAAGACCATGCCGGAGTATTGTTGTTTACACGTAGTACTTGTCCATCAGTGCCGATTGGTAGGCGAGTTGGGCCAGCACCGCCATAATAAATTGTATCACCTTGGGTTGTCAATATAGAAGTAATCGAACCAACTGACATTACGTTCCAGTAAGTACCTGTTGTGTCGTTATCAGGGCGGTTGCCGTTTGATCCGGTATGAGCTAATATACAAATATAAGTGTTAACACCCATCAGTACTGCATCACCTAATACATAATCAACACCAGTTTTCCATGATACTGCAACCCCAGCAACTGACACTGCGGTTATAGCCCCACTAGGTGCAGTGACTGTGATAATAATATCATTAGCTGGAGTAATACCGCCAACTTGAGTACCTAATATTTTAATAGTGTTACTAGTTGCATATCCAGATCCTGTAGCATTGACTGTAACTGTATATTTTGTGTTAGACAACGCAACATCGAATGTTGCGCTAGTGCCTGTACCGACAATGTTTGTGCCACTTAGGCCTGTAAATGTTTGGCCCGTTGCCGCCCATTTAACACCACTATTTAAGCGTGACCAGTAGGTTAGGTTTGGTGGGGTATTGCCGGTGTGGTCAAGGATTGCTACATAGGTGTAACCGTTTAGTCTTACTACCTGGCCAACTTTATATGCAGTTGCATTTGACCAGTCGCCCTGGAAACTAAATCCAGTAGTAAATAAATCCCAATCAGAAATATAAGCAGTAGGAGTTTTATTAGTATTATTTGTTTTAGCTACGTATGCATATCCACCATAGGATACTATGTCACCTGGTTGGTAAACTTCTGAGCTTGACCAACTATTTTCAAATTCTAATCCGCCAACAAATATAACCCAGTTTGCTTCTGCAAATGTACCGGAAGATGTATGGTCAGTTGTACAAATCCAAAGGTCTGCTCCAAATTTTACAATATCGTTTTTGCGATAGCGAACAGCGGCACCTGTGATTGTAATTTGTGCTCCAACACTGCCTGTTGTTTGTGAAAAGTTTACAGTATATGTTCCGGTAGTTCCTGGGAATGTACCAGTTAACAATTCAGTAATAGTAGTTCCAGAGGTTACTCCAGCACCAGATAATACTTGACCAATAGATAAATGTCCAGATGATACTGCACTAACAGTTAATGTTGTTCCAGAAATATATCCAGTAACGCTGGCGCCTGATGACCAGTAACCTAAATATTTAATACCTTTATGGAACGGATCCCATAGCCCCTGATCTGCTTCTAAACCTGATGCAAGAGTGGCGGCAGATTGATGGCCTGTATTACATACGTAAGTGATGCCACCGTATAAAATAACATCGTTTTGTTTGTAACGTGTATTAATAGTCCACTGGCCAATCCAATCAAATCCTTTGGCGTAAATATCCCATTTACTTAGGTCTTGTTCGAGACCATCAGAGTCAGTATTGTTAGTAGCTGAACTTGTATGCCCAGTATTACAGATATAACTGATACCACCGTATCTAACAACGTCATCTGTTTTGTATCGAGTACCGGTAGTCCAGTCGTTCTTCCAGTCTAAACTTGCGGCAAATAAATCCCATTTATTTTGATCTGCTTCCAAGCCCGCAGTTACTTCTGGGCTAGTACCAGATGTTGCTAGTACATTGCTTTGATGTCCGGTGTTACATAAGTAAACTCTGCCGCCAAATCGTACTAGGTCGTTAATCTTGTAATATGTATCAGTATCCCAATCGCCCTTCCAGCTTGTGCCGTCAGCAATTTGGTTCCAACGTGTCGGACCATGGTTTAGGTCGACGTAGAAATCTGCATTGGCAGTATGTCCTGCTACGCAAACAAACGTCTTACCACCGTATCTTACAACATCGTCTTTTACGTATGTTGTAGATGCACTCCAGTTGTTTTTCCAAACAAAGCGGATTCTACCTAGTTTAAATTCAGCCATTCAATGCTCCGATTTTCATTATATTGTATTTATTCATTTGTTAATATTGCTTTTTTACTTTCCTGCATCGCTGCCGCCAACGGAAAATCCGTGTGCAAAGAAGCTTTTAGCTAACATAGTTCCGTTAATACCTTTTGTCATTCTCATAGAGTTTCTAACAAATAGTTGTTGCTGGGTTGACGAGTAAATCCTATTAGGACCACCAACACCAAATGTACCTGCAACAATTGCGCCTGCTTGTGCATTTGCACCACCACCTGCAATGTTTCTAGCAATATAGGCTTTGATTGCTCTCTGAGTCGGGACAATACTATCACTATTTGCTGTAAAATAACTATCAGTACTAAACTGTGTAATTACTACAGAGTTTGTTCCTAACTGGAATCCGCCAAGTGACAGTGTTTGTAGACCTGTTAAACTCAACTGATCTGCTGAAATTGTAACAATACCAGATGCTTGTTGTACCGCAAACAAGTTACCAACTTTAAAGTTGCCGTCTTGGTCTGTTGAAGTTTGGAATACTCGTCCTCCGTTATTTTCAGCAATTTGCTGGTATGGAAGTGCTGTATTAACATCAACATTTGGATAATTCGTCGTTTCTTTATTTCCAGTACCAATTAACAAGAAGTCATGTCCTGTAATACGGCACTGGCTATATTTTTGTCGAATATTGATACTTGTATTATGCTCAGGTGCTAATAAAATAGTCAACGGAGGACTTATTTGGAATTGCGCTTTATTTGCACCTAAGTCGGTAATAAGAACAATTCGATACTGATTAGGGTTACCGTTGATTGTTAAAGCGGCGCCTGGAGTTGGTAAAAATCCTAAGTTAGAAACTGTTAAGAATTTGCTAGGTTGATATATATCAGCATAGCCGTCTCCTGATTGAACTGTTATAACTGTTGTCGATGTCCTGTATCCTGTACCTCGATTAACAAAAGTTGGATTTCCCAAGACCTTGTTACCTATTCGCGCTAGTGTTGTAACAAATGATGTTGGATTAGGATCAGTAACCCCTAGTGTAGCTGAAATATATCCACTGCCGGGCTCTAACAGTTTAATAGCACTAATTTTATTAGAAGCTACAGTAGCTCGACCAAACGCCTGAGCTCCGCATGCCACGGCTAATCCGCTAGCCGACGAAGATACTACGGAAAATAGTGGAGTTGAGTTAGTATTACCAAATGCAACGCTTGCCCACGATCCAGACGATGATAAGGTACGTTGAGTCCATACAATACCGTCAGGACTAGATAGCGCGGTCGAAGTCCCGTTGCCGACTACTATAAAAGTTCCTTGGCCGTATGTAATTTGTTGCCAGGATGCTGTTACAGGCATTGTGCTAGCTGTCCAAAGTTTGCCATCGAATGAGTATGCGGCTGCACTTCCTCCAGTGGAAATTGCAACAAATCTACCATTTCCCCATATAACAGAAATCCAGTTTGACGAAGTTGGTAGCTGAACGTTAGTCTGCGTTATGCCGCCGTCTGTAGAATATGTTGTAAGCCACGTTGTTCCGTTGTCTAATGAGTATGTGGCAATATTACTACTTCCTGCAATAGCAACCCACACACCAATGTTACTGTATGCAATAGATTTCCAACTAGCAGTAGTAGGTAATGTTACTGCGCTCCATGTTGATCCATTAATAGAGCTTGAAGCAACTGCACTACTTGTAGTTTGTAAAGCAATATAATTATTATTACCCCATGCAATATCAGCGTGGCCGCCACCTAATGTAGTGTTACCCGAAGTCCAAGATGTACCATCAATAGAATATGCTATACTGCTACTATTAGAAGTTATTGCATAGAAAAATCCGCCGACAAATTTTAGTTTTGCATACGTTCCGGTGGGCAAGGCAGTACCTGTAGTCCAAGCTGTTCCATTTAATGAATTTGCAGTTGCTCCTGTTGAGGTCATTGCAATATATTTTCCGTTGCCGTATGTAACTGATACCCAGCCAGTAGTAGGTAATGTTACCGCGCTTGAAGAATAGCTTGGTTGGCTAAATCTAACACATGGCTCAATTGAATATACGCTGGTTGAATCTAATAAGGCAACCGCCGGGGTGCCGCTAACAATATTTTGCCATCCTACTGCATGTACATCCATCTTTGTTCCATAAGTTTGTGTAGTTACTGATTGAATTGTTCCGCCAAAACTTGTAGATATTGAAAACTTTGTTGCTGAATAGTTTGTTGCAATTACATAATAAATTTGTCCTGCTGTTAAGCCGCCTAACATTCCGCCAGCTACTGTGGCCATTTGTCCCGAACCGTTAGTTAATGTTTTTACTGGACCTTGATAGGTATCACTAATAGTAATTTGATTTCCTATAATTGCATTAATAATATAATACGTTGCTCCACTTACAATTCCGCCAAATGTTGTTCCGGAAAACACAATTTGTTCTCCAATAACCATTCCTGCAGAGGAGGTTAGGGTTATTAAATTATTAGTTCCAGTAATTGTAATTGGTACTGCTTGACTACCAACTACTTGTGCTACACTAATTTGCCAAGTACTTCCGCTACCGGTTCCGGCATTATTAGCTGTGATGTATGTGCCGCTAGTTACCCCAGCCCCAGTCAAGGTCATACCAACTGCAACGGCTCCGGCACCCATTGAAACAACATATAATGTGTTGCCTGCAATATAAGCAGTAGTCATTGTAGCAATAGTACGAATAGTCTGGAAAGCAGTAGTATTTTGTTGAGTAGGAACAAAAACAATTGCACTGCCGGGAGTAAATCCAGCGGTTGTTGGTACATTAATTGTATTATCTATAGCGGAGGTAGACGACGATGTTTGTTGTGTAACACTTTCATTGGCAATGGTTGCAATTTTACCAACAGCATCGTAGCCTGCAATGTATCCGTATTGTCCAACACCAGTACCAGATGTAACTATTAATCTCATACCATAGTAAGTAGCAAACGTATTTTGATCGTTACTTGCAATGGTAATTGTTTGAGTATTTCCAGCCTGTGCTTGGTTAACTGCGGTGATATATCCTAATCCACCTGCGGCAAAATCGCTACCTAAAATTCTAACTTCATATACTCCACCATCGCGGAACTCGTCACCGACTGCAATTGCGCCGGTTCCTGATCCGCCAAACGCATAAGTTACACCAGTATATTCTTGCCCAGCATTAGAATATTCAAATTTTAAAATTTTGTTAGTTGCTTCACCAATAAACGCGGCAGCAATCTGAGCTTGTTGATTTCTGTTATTTACAGTTGCAGTGATTGGACTTTCTGTTGTATCATATCCTTCGGCAACGCAACCAAAATTTCCATAAGATGTGTTACCGTTAGTAGCACGAATACGTCCGCCGTCTTCTGCTAGGTAACCGCAATGGCCGTAATATGAGAACACTGATACTAATTCTGTTAATGATCCTGTTCCAGTACACCAAGCACCAATTCCAGCAGATAAAATTGTTGTAAAGTCGTTAGCAACAATAGATTTATTACCACCGTTGTGTAATGTTCCATCAATCTTTACGCCAACACATCCTTGTCCAAACATTGATACGTTTTGGGCATAAGGAGATTTTGTAGTAATTTGCACTGATGTATCATTTGGGCCAGTGCCTGGATCCAGTGATACGTAAGCTCCCGCTGTTGGGCGTCTTGTTCCGTAACTATTAGGGCTACCTAATCCGCCAAGTAAACCAGTTAAGGTCATGTTTCGAATACCAGTTGCATTTGCAACTAAGAACATATTTTTAATTGCATCTCCGCCATACACATTAACTGTTTGACTAGTTGACTCAGATAAACTAACTGCGGCTGTACCGCCGTTAATGTTAGAAATTTTAAAACTTGTTGGAGTTATAGTTGAACCAATAACATAGTATGTTTGGCCAATTGTTAGTCCAGCAAATCCACCTGCTATAACAGCCATTGCTCCTTGAGCATCGGTTACTGCAAACGTCGGGCCGTTATAACTTGCACTAATTGTAATAGTTTGTGTTGCCGAGTCGTATGTTTTAATATAATATACTTGGCCTGAAACCAGCCCACCAAGACTTGCACCGTTAAACACAATAGTTTCATTTACATATAAATTAGCAACATACGCTAACGTAATTTTATTAGTTGAGGCAACTGTGGCAAGAGCTGTAGTAATTAATGTTTCAACTACAAACTGAATAGGATCGTTTGCTGATATACCAACAGTAGTGTTTAATGTAATTATTCCTGTTGCGCTACTTGATGCAGTAGCAATACAGTTAATAATTTTTGCTGGTTGGATTACTGTTCCGCGAAGTTCATCGCCTACTAGAGCAACACCTGCTGGTACCCTGATTGGCAATGTTTCACCGTATGTACCAGTTTTAATAAAAATTGTGGCAGGTCCAGCAACTTGACTACACGCATATTTTACAGTTTTCCACGGAGTAGATATTGTTGTACCGTATGATGCAGTGTCAACTCCGGTAGGTGACACGTAATAGACCTTTCCAATAATTCCCCAATTATCCCATGACGGGATCGGCAGGTAATTGTTAGTACTGAGTGTTCTAGTCTTTAATAAATTTCCTTCACCACCAATAGGAGTTGCGGTCCACTGACTGTTGTTATAGGTTTGAATATCACCTTGATATTGTAATGTTTCAAACTGATCACCTCGAACATATATAACCCAATATATGTTTGTGGTATCTTGTGCTGGAGCTAATATTGCACCAGAAGTATGTTTAACAAGACAAATATAAGAAGTTGAATAATAAGTAACAACGTCGCCGACTACATATACTTGATCTGCGGCCCAGCCGCCGCGCCAGTACATACCTGGATTTACTAATTCCCATTTACTAGTATCTGTAGGTTCAATACTTACGCTATCCATGATCGCAACATACAAATATCCATCTCTTCGAATAAGGTCGCCAGTGCGATAATTACCAACCGAGGTCCAATCGCCCATTATGTTGTAATTTTTAACTACTAGTGTCCAACTGATTAGGTCGGTTGACGGAATATTATTAATATTATTTTGAACATTGCTTGTATACTGATATCCACCATATGTAACAACATCGCCTTTATCGTAAGCTATTGAATTTAACCATGCATTTGCAAATTCTAAGCCTGGAACCCAAATTTTAAAACTTGCTGTATCAAAAGTACTAGTCGATTGGTGTGCAACAATACAGATATATAAATCTGGTCCTTGTTTTACTACATCGTTCAACTTGTATCGTGTCAGTGCCTGCCACGTAAATTTGTAATCTATTCCAGTGTGTACAATTTCCCATTTTAAAATGTCAGGATCTATACCAACAGTTGCAGTTGCTCCGCTAATGTGTGCATCAGTACACTTATAAATAATCCCGCCGTATCGAACTACATCACTTAGTTTGTAACGAGTCAAAGGAGCCCAGTCAGTCTTCCAATCATTGGCATACAGGACTGCATCCCAGTATGCTTGATGAGATTCAAGGCCGCCTGGGAACGATGTAGTAGATGAACTAGTATGACCAAAATTACATCTATAAATTGTTCCGCCGTATCGAACTAGATCGTTTAATCGATAACGAGTATTAATGGTCCATGCTTTGAGCCAGTCGTCTGTGACTGCATAACGTGCCCACTTGCTTTGGTCTACTTCAAGTCCGCTGGCAATAGTTGTTGCTGAGGTATGGCTAGTAATACAAATATAGACAATGCTGTTATATCGAATATAATCACCAAGGTTATATAGTGTATTAGTTGACCAAGTGTTCCTCCACTCGTAGCCGTCTAACCATAATTGCCATTTTGGCGCGGCCTCGTCTGGCGTTGTAGAAACATCAATATAATTTAAATCGGTATTAAAATCTGCAGACGAAGTATGCCCAACTAGACATACGTATGATTTACCACGGTAACGAACAATATCGTCTTTGGTATATGCCGTGTTGGTTACCCATGTATCTTTCCATGTAAATCTAATTCGGTTTATCTTAAAATCTGCCATTATCTACCTCAATATTTTTAATTTTGTATATTTATACGCCGCTTGGGTACTGGTATTTTGTATCTACTCTTACAACTAGTTGTCCGTCATCATCAATATAATAATACAAATTTCTGTTGTCCCAACGCATTTGTTCAAAATTTAAATTTTCAAAAACTAGCTCGTGTATTGCATCGCGGCCCTCAAAGAAATCTACACCTACTTCAAAATCTGGATAGTTGCCGTCTGCTGTTCCGTCGTTGTTAATCTGAATACTGTCTTCTCTACTAAGTTGATTAACTCGTGTAAAATACAATACTCCGTCATCTGTTCTGCGTAGGGCATAAAAGTACTTGGGAGTATCTCCCAATACATCTTCTTGTGACCTGCCAAATTGATAATTGCTTGCCATAATAAATCTCCTTAAACAATCTCGGCGTAACTAGCAATTAGATCAATGCTATTTGCCGTATCGCTTACTATTGTCATTGTTGTACTTTCTGCTAGAATAATCTTTTCACCATTTGTTACTATCTTTGCACTAGTATACGGATCTATTACTAGTCCTTTGATATAGTACCCGGTTACTGCGGTTGAATCAGTTATAGTGATGTCAACTATCACAACTTCGTCTGTAGTGTTTGCTAGATTGCAACCGATCAATGTAAATCTGTTGCCGGGACTAGTTTCTAATACATCAACAGGTGTTGTACCGATGTTCTTTGCTACTTTTGTTCTAAAGAATGATGCCATAATTTTTTATCCAAATATGAGCGCGGAAGCAATACCAATCTCTGTTGCTTCTAAACTCGTTACGCCGCCGGATGCACCTGCAACACTTGACCAAGTTACTCCGTTAAATACTTCTACTAAGTTGTCGTATGTATTAAATCGAATCATTCCAATTTCAGGAACTGCAGGCCGATCATTTAATACATCACCGCTTGGAATAACTACACCATTAGAGCCCGCAATCCGTACATACCCTGTTCCTGTTTCGGAAAATTCTGTAATTGCTCCGCTTACAATATTAGTAATTGTATTGTTAAAAATCTTTAAGTTACCTAAGCGAACCCCGCCGGTACCTGTTGTTGTTAAATTAAGATTGCTATCTGCTAATACAGGTGTAATAGTATTGCTATATAAATCTAAATTAACTGTTTGAAAACGCTGGGTAAACAATTTTGTACTGTCTATTGTTGCTGTTAAGTTACCGTCAGCATAAAAATAAAGTGTATTGTCGTTTGCGCCAGGGGTTGCTTCTGCAATAATCTTGGTATTACCATCAACGTCTTGCAGGCCGCCTAATTTTACCCAATAACCATTATTATATCCTTCATACCTAGTTAGGTCTGAGTTATAACGAATCATACCGTTTGACGGAGTTCCTGGTTGTTGAGCAGTTGTTCCAACTGGAACTTGAATACTTTGATTACTATTAATTATTACACCGCCGGTGCCTTGTGGTACTAATGTAATATTTGAGTCTGTAACAATGCTTTGTATATTGTTGTCGCTAAACTTAATGCCTTCTAATACAACATTGCCGATGCCATTGGCCCTTAATTCTAAATCTAAATCTGTCACAGTTGTAGAAATTACATTATTCTCAAGTCTAATTTGCGATAATTGCAAATATGTTGAGCCGGTAATATTACCAGTAACTTGCGTATTACCGCTAGTAACAAAATTACCAGTTTGATTAATGTTACCAGTCTGCGTAATGTTGCCTGTAACTGTTGTATTTTTTAGATATGTAGTACCGCTAGTTACTGTAAGATTTTGAGTTACTGTTAAGTTTTGATCAATTTGTACATTGTTGCTTGGAATATAAATTCTTCCTGCACCTGCGGCAGTTAGTGTTAAATCATCATTTCCAATAGATGTACTAATTTGATTAGAATCAATAATTACGCCGTCAATTTCAGCACGACTTAAGAACGCTGTATTCCACCGTAATAAACTTGTGCCTAAATCATAGAACGCTGTCAGTGACGGAATTAAACTACTGTCAATGCTAGCAACAAAATTAATAGTGTCAGTACTTTGATCACCAATAGTAATATTTCCGCCAATGGTAATATCGCCTGTAACATCTAAGTTACCTGTAACAAACGTATTGTTTTGTAAATTAATTACACCGTTGGCAGCAGTAACATCAATTTGCCCTGTGGTAGAATCAATGTTATTATCGTGTATTCTGATATTACCAGTAGTAATATCAGTTGAAGTAATAGTTGTAGTATGTGTACCGTCAGTGAATGTAACACCGGTTAAACTAGTAACAGTTAAGTTTTGATTGTTAAATAAAACTTCGCCAGTTTTTTGATTAATATAAAAATTGTCACCAACTTTGAAGTTTCCTTCATTGTCAACACTAGTATAATAAATCTTTGCATCGTTTAATTCTACTACTTCATTAGCGGCAATACGATCGTTAGGATCGTTTGTTGATAGTTTTCCAGCACCTATGTATGCAAAGTTTTGTGAAATTAAGTAAGCAATAACACCGGGGCCGTCCCCGTACACCCCATAATTACCATAGACACTGGCTGATGCAATTGAACGAATCTCAGCACCGAAGTCTGAGTAGTCGGCAAAGTCAATTAATGTTGCGGTGCCACCGGCACTAGTTCTTAAGTCTTGGAATGTAATGCCATCGTCTAAAATAGTTGTAGAATTATTGTTACCGTTAAAATGTAATAATAATACTGTTCCTAAATCGCCTGTCAATGCTGTAGTGGGCGCAGTAAACGTTGTCGTATATCTTGCTACACCTTTACTAATTTTTACATCGTCAATATAACCAGTGAATCCGTATGCTCCGCTGTAGTCAGCACCAATGCGTAATGGTTTGGTTGTTCCGTAGTCAGTTATGTCGGCCCAAGAAGAACCCGACTGTGTGCCATTTAAATATATTTTTGTTGAGGCGTTTCTTCTAACTAATGCTACGTGTGTCCAGGTTGACAACGATACTGTTGCGGCTGTGGTGATAGTTATAACGCCGTTTACATACAAGTACAGTTGATTGCTAGTATTGATAGCTAGATAAATTGATTTTTCAATAGCGGCTGATCTAAAATCAAATAGTGTTCGATATGTTCCGGCTGCTGTAGGATAAATCCACCCCTCAATAGTAAAGTCAGTTGCTGTTCCGTAGGAAGCGTCGTCAACAATGGTTGAATTTCCGTTGACTAATAATTTAGTATTAAAGTCGTCAACAAATGCTGTAGTAGTAGGAGTAAATGTTGCGGTATATCTTGCGGTATTGCTTACTCTAAAGTCATCAATATAACCATTAAATGCTGTTGTTCCGTTGTATTGAGCACCGACTACTAAGGGCTTTGTAGTTCCATAGTTAGTTGTATCAGTATAGGTAGCGGTAGATACCACACCATTTATAAAGAATCTTGTCACTCCACTAGCACGAGAGATAGCAACGTGATTCCAAGCATTATTAGTATGAGCATTACTACTTGTTAATACAAATGCGCCATTTACAAATAATCTTAAAGAGCCTGAACCGTTAGACTGAACAACAACGGAGTTTTCAGTTAGGGTTGTTCTTGTATCAAACAAATATTGTGTAGATACTGCTGTTTTATAGAACCAGCCTTCAATAGTAAAGTCCCCAGTTCCAAATCCATAATCTGTATCTGTAGCAAGACTAAGATAGTCACCTGTACCGTCAAACGCAATACTACTGCCGCCAAACTTGCTTTGTGTTGCGCTGACTGCGGCGTTGCCGTTGACTGTAATTGTCTTAGGTAGTCTTGATATAGTTGACGGAAAAGCAAAGTCTGGTTGGGTTGCTATACTAGCATAATCGCCTGTGCCGTCTAGTGCCAAACTTGCCGTGCCAAATTTCTTAACTGCTGTGGAAAGTTTAGCGTTGCCTTGAGCGTATACTGTTTTTCCTGCACGGTCTGTAATTGTTTCAAATCCTAGTTGTCTGCCAGTAAGATTTACATAATTCCCGTCAATACTTGAAATAACACCGCTAGCTAACAGTGTTGAGCCGTTAGTATCATAGTAACTTACAGTATTTCCTACTGCCCAAGTACCCACTCTTGTATTAATTCTTAAGTGTGTTTTACCTTGTTGTGCAAAACCATAATTATTTGATGATGCATACATACCGCGAGTTGCAAAGTATGTAAACGAGTTTAACCACTCAACTCGAACGCCGTTAGTTGCGGTGATAGTATCAACACCCGGAGTAATAAACGTTGCGTTATGAAACAGCATACTTGCTTCTTTGCTTAGTACATTTGCGTATGCCCCGTCAATATATGCGCCTTTACCTGCGTTACCTGCGTTAAATCCCAATGGGTCACTTAGGCTAGTTACTGAACCTTTTGTAATAACCGATACGTTTCGAATATATGGACTACGACTACTTACAGTTAATCCGCTAGCAAAACGGAAAGCGTATCCGTTATCTGGAAATACTCGTGTGCTACCATTACAACTAAATGTTAAGTTTGATAAGAAGATAGTACCGGTAGCTGTGCCGCCAGCATGAGTAACAGTTGTTATTCCTGTTAAGTAATTATAAGTTGCTGTAATAACAGCATAGTCAGTGCCGTTAACGTTAACTGTGCCGCCACTAGTATAAGTATGTGCAAACGGTGATGTTCCAGCATTAAATGTTACGGATCCGCTAGATGCACTAGTAACTGTAAAATAATTTCCGTTGCTAAAGAAATCAGCAACAGTTAAATCTTCAATTGTAGTTTCGCCGTTTAATACAAATGCATCATTGTATTGAGTTGCAACCGTTGGGACAATTTTAACTGCTCGAATACCAGCGCCTCGAACAGATATACCTACATTAACTATTAGAGGAAATTCTTCAGTATAAATTCCTGGATAGATGTAAACTACATCACCGGAAGAAGCTAATGATAAAGCATGTTTAATTGTGAGTACAGGGTTATTTTCATGTAGTCCTGCATTGCTATCATTTCCTGCCTCTGCAACATAAATGATATTTCCTTGAGGTAATGCTAAATCAATACCATTAACAGTAATGCTATTTGAATTAAAATTAGTTGCTTGTATGTCGTGTATGTAGGCTGTTTTCCATGCTTGGGTAACACTACCTAAATCCCATTTAGGATCACCAATTGCATGACTTCCCGGGACTCCGGGATCACCAGCTTGCCATACTTCTGGAATTACATTACTATTAATATCTGCATTAAAAATAACGTTGTCGTTATTAGCACTTCCAATAGTAATATCGCCATCGGCTGTAATATTTCCAGTAGCGTGTAAATTTCCGTTAACAAGCATATCGCTGTTAACATTAACTTGTCCGGTACCTGAAGTATTAAATTCTAAGTCAGCGTCAGCATCAGTAGTTGATATTGCGTTAGTAGTAACTTGTAAATTGTCATTAACAAGTAATTTACCTTGATAAACTACTGGATTAGAACCACTAGGTTCTAAATTAATTGTTCCGTTAGAACTAGCAATTGTATCGCCGCTAATTGTAAATGTAGCAATGTCTGCTTGATTGTCTACTATTAAATTTGTAGTACGAGTTGTTCCGTTAACTTCTAGGTCGTGCCCGGGTGTTGCAGTATTAATACCAATACGGCCATTAACAACATCTAGATAAAGTAAGTTCGTCTCAAAAGCAAGATTCACACCTTCTCGAAGAAGGTTTGCCTTTAAGAGCGGACCCGTAATGCGACCAACAGCCATGAGCTCTCCTCGTACCCCGTGTTACACGGTTAACCACCTTTGAGCTTGCGCTCGCATCCTAAATTTTACTTAGGCTCTTTGCGGGTTTACCACAGTCGAATATCGTAAAAACTTGGTCAGTTCTTACAGTAATAGTATTTATCGGATTGGGCTTTTTAGCCTAGGACAAGGCCCCATAAGTCCATAATATCAAGGACTTCGGAGAGAGGTGCGGCCCCTAAAGTACCAACGGCTGGGATCCAATTAGTACCGTCAAAAACTTCCATATAGTTTATTTGGCTGTTATATCTAACTTCGCCAAGAGCTGGAGTTAGTCTGCGTTGACTAGTATCACCATATGGAAATACTACTCCGGCGGTTCCTGTAAACTTTACATACCCTGTGCCTGTACTTTGAAGTGTTACTGCTCCTGCGGCAGTATTTGTAATACTGTCGTCTTTAAATAATAACCCGTTAACATTTATAGAGCCTGTACCTGTAGGTTGAAATACTGTATCAGAATTTGTAACAGGGTTGTTAATAGTATTTCCAGATAGTATAAAATTACCAACTTGCAGTACAGCATCTGACATCATAGTTGATGTAATAGTTGCTTTAAGAGCGTTATTAACAACAAATCTTAATGTGTTATCATTAGTGCCGATGGTTAATTCTGGAGTAATATATGTATTTTTATCAGTGCTGTAGACGTTTACAAAACTTTCAGTTCCGGTAGACAAATAACCTTCGTATGCTTGAGTTGTGCTATTTTGTCTAATTTCGCCAGGTGCAGAAAGTACCTTTGTTGAGTCATTACTATAGGGTATTTTTAAATATTTTGTTGAGTTAACTACTACATTGCCTGTTCCATTAGGAGTAAAATATATACTTTTTTGACTGTTTGTAGTTGCACCAGTCCAGTTATTTGTAATAACATTATCTTTAATCTTTAACTTTTGGTCAACAATAATGCTACCGTTGTTATTAGCTACAACTTCTAAATCAGTTGCAGGCGCTATTGTAGTAATAATATTATTTTGTATTTTAATGCTAGGAACTTGGAAATATGATCCTGCTCCTAAAATATTAATATCAGCATTACCAAACAATCCAGTAATATAAGTATCGCCAGTTTGTCCAATATCGCCAGTAAGTGTTAGTGTTTTTGGAGATAATATTGTTCCAATTTCTACATATTGTAGACTGGTTGTACCGTTAACAGTTGCCGTTGTTCCGCCTACTGTTAAACTTTGATCTGCTTGTACATCTGTAGATGTTACTTTAACTGTACCTGTGCCCGCGGCAACAAATCTTAAATCTGTTCCGCTAGTTAACGTAGAAATTGTATTGTTAGTTACTTGTGTAACACCGTCAATGTCTAGTGTAGTTAAAAAAGCAGTGCGCCATATTCTAGGATCAATAAGATCGTTATTGCCTAATGAGTATGTTCTATCAAGTTTAGGATTGATATTTTGTGTTAGTTTTGGAAATACAGTAACTAAATCGTATTTTGTATCACCTAAGTATACATTGCCGTCAACATACGTATTGCCGGTTACTCCAATGTTTCCAGTTACAAATACGTTTGTGTTAAGATTAGTTGTACCGTTAGCGGCAAAAAAGTTTACTGGGCCTATTAACGACTGAATTTCATTATCGTGAATCCTGATATTTCCAGTTTGTATCTTTGTTGCATCAATAATAGTTTGGCCGTTAGGGCTATCAAACGTAATATTTCCGCCAGCTGTAAAACTAATTGACTGTGCATTAAATGTTACATTACCAGTTTGTTGGTCAACATAAAATACATCACCGACTCGAAAATTACCCTTATGGTCCATGCTGTCATAGTACAGCTGGCCGCCATTAATTGCTATGATTTCATTGGCTTGTAAGGTTAACTGATCGTCATTTTGACTGTCAGTGCCCGACCCAATATAACCAAAGTTATGTCCAATTAAGTATCCTAACGTGTCTGCGCCATCAGCTCTTGCGCCATATGTACCATATACGTTAGCTGATCCAATACTGCGCATCTCTGCGCCAAATTTTAATCCTAAACTAGCAAAACCCAGTGTACCTTGTGTTAAATTTATACCTATGTTGGCAAAGTATGTAAACGAGTTTAACCACTCGACCCGGGCACCGTTTGTTGCTGTTATGCCGTCGGCACCTGGAACAATAAAGGTCACGGCACTGAATAACATAGTTGCGGTGTTTGATGATGGGTCTGCTACACTGCCGTCTACTAATGCGCCTCTTCCTGCGTTAGGCGCCGTGTTAATAACTGTTATGTTTAGAACATAGGGACTACGAGTAGTAGTTGTAAATCCTTGTGCTAATCTAAATCCGTAACCGGTATCATTAACGCTATCGTACTTAACTCCACTAACTGCTAGATTGCTAACAGTTGTTTCTCCATTAAGCAAAAATGCATCTTTATCACTAGTTCCAACGGTTGGACTAATGGTAACTGCTCTAATGCCAGCACCACTTACACTAACACCTTGTGGTATAGTTAGCGGAAATTCTTCAACATACGTACCTGGAAATATTACAATGTTATCTCCGGCAACGGCTTGACTTAGAGCATATTTTATTGTTCTATAAGTTGCGTGTAAATGGTCTCCGTAATAAAGATCGTCACCATTAATGCTAACATAGATAGTATTACCTTGTGTCAACAACATATCAATGTTGTTAACGGTCAACGTGTCTAAGGTTGTAGTATCAACTTCAATTGTATCAACGTATAACTTTTTCCACTGCTGACTAAGTTTACCTAAATCCCAAAAGTTATCATCGTTGGGTATAAAATCACTGTTAATGTCGGCTTCAAATACTACATTGTCAGTGTTACTATCACCAATTGTAATAGTACCGTCCCAGGTAATGTTACCTGTTGCGTGTAAGTTACCATTGACATTTACCCTGTCGGTATTAAAAACTACTCGGCCAGTGCCATCGGCAGTTAATTCGATATGTGTATCAACACTACGAGTAGTAATTGCACGATCAAACAGGGTTAACTGACTAGTACGTACTTCGTTAGCAGTTATTGTTGGGTTGCTGAGTTGGTCAGGTACAATGTAAATCCTGCCAAGATCGTTTTGAATTTTGTAAGATACAAATCTTACATTGTCAAATTCGGCTTGAGTATCAACAAATAGTTCAGCATCACCGTTAATGTACGGATTTGTACTGGTACGAGTAGTACCTACTACCTCTAATCGTTGAGAAGGACCTGCGGTGTTAACGCCAATACGGCCGTTACTAACATCAAGATAGAGTAGATCAGTTTCAAATGCAAGATCTGCGCCTTGGCGAAGTAAGTTCTTCGCCAACAGCGGGCCGCTAATTCTACCTAATTCTGCTCCCATAATTTACCCCTATAGTGTATTTATGGGGAAATATTATTTGTCAAAGCCTATCAATACAGTTATAGGTTTACCAATCATACTTAGATATTCTGGGTCTGATGTGAAATTTAAATAATAACCAGTTGGCGCTGTAAATGTTATAGCATGTCCAGTAAGAATATTTCCACCAGTCACAGGATTGTTTAGTGTAACAGTAGTTCCGTTAGTTACAGTTGCAGTTGTATTTGGAAGCAAATACGGAGATCCAGTTACAGTTGACCCGTTAGGAATAGCCGCTGTACTTGTAAATGTTAAAGTGGTTGCGCCAGCATTTGAATCTGCGGTAGTAACTAGCCCTGCTGTTGGATTTTGATCTACAACATAGTTAGTGTTATAAATTTGAAATACGTTTTCAATAAACACTAAAATATTTTGGCCGCCAAACTGTCCAGCACCCTGCCCACCTGTAGGCGGCACATTGCTTGATATGTTTGTTGGATCGTACATTGAATTTAACGGTCCATAAAAGTAACTATATCCATCTAACTGCCCTAGACTCTGCTGGATAATTTTGCTTGCTTCTTTAAATTTTATTGCTCGCCAAGTTGCCGAGCTTCCTTGATAAACTTCAACTTCGTCTGTGCCGGTATTGTATCTTATATTTCCAGAAATAGGTGAAGTAATAGTGCCAGTGCTTTTTGGCAATGTCATTACTGTGCTGTCTGCTAGTGTAAAATTGTTACTAGTGTCTAGCGCCACACGACTATCGTAAATTGCTCTACGGTTAAGTGTTAACGTTTTTAAAAATCTCATTGTTTTATACCGCCAATGTACTTACTGTTGCTGTTAACCCACTTGCTGAACAAATGGCTCTAACCTCATCTCCGGTTGCCAATACTAATTTTTCTTGGTCAAAACTAACAGTATCGCCCGCTGGAACTATCAGCGCATTAACAATCATATTTGATGAACTTGCAGTTGTTCCTGGACTTGGGACAGCGTATAATGTTAAAGTTCTATCAGCTACACCTGTATTACAAACAATGATAGTAGTAACAGCTCGAGCGCCGGTACCTGAATCTAATTTGTCTGAGCTGCCTGCTGATGTTGCTGTAATTACTTTGTTATAAATTGCCATGTTCTTTCCTTAAAATAGTATACTAAACAATAGTGCTCTATTCTTAGCTACTAGTTCGTCTGAGTTTCCGTAATTGGTAAAATATATACCTGTTTTACCTGGTGCTGGTGTTGTATCTGAATCTTTTGTATAAATTTTTGTTGAACCATATATTGCAGTCGGGCTTAACCCTTTATCGTCTAGTTGTAATACTGCATCAACTTCGAGAGTATCGGTAAGCGCACTTAGAATTAAATTATTTCCTATACTAACATTAGTGATAGTATCTTCAAATATGTTTATATTACTGACAGTTACACCAGTAGCTGTTACAGAGGCTATTAAAGTGTGTGCAATTTCAAAATCAATGTGATTTCCGTATGCCCTAATTGATGATGTGGCCGCTGTAATACTACCACTAATAGGATAATAAAGTCGGTCAACGGTAGCAATACCGCCAGATGCCGCCACATAATCGTTAACATATTGTTTATTAGGTATATCGTTTGGATCAATTATACGATCTTCGTAATTGCTTAGACCAACTGTAGAGTTAACAATTCTTAACTTAGTAAGACTGTTACCCATATCAAATACCATATCGTAAGAATCTGGGGGGCTAATACTAGCTAGTCGGAGGCCGCTTAGGGCAGTATCAGTTGTTTGTAGTACAAAAGTTCCGTCTACCTGATCATTTAAAATTGGATCATAGTGGCTAATATTTTCGTCAAATAATAATTCAGCATCATATATTGTGCCAGAAGAGTGTGTGCGCTGTCCTCGATCAATCCTAATACCAGAGGTGCTACCGTTTAAGGTAACACCTACGTTTGGTTCGCCATTATTAAGGATAATGATGTTGTCAGCAATACTAGCGTTAGTTGATTCAATAGTAGTAGTAGTTCCTAAAACGTCAAGATTACCGGTGATAACTACAGTACCACGAGGATTATACGGATCATCTAAATCAGCCGTACCAACATCTAGCCAGATTTTCCCCCCGGACTTTACCTGTAATCTATAATTACTATCACTAACTTTTAGTATTCTTGACATTTATTATCCTTAAGTTGGGGACCTAAGTCCCCATGCCTAATTAAGCGTTTTCAATCTGTACACGGTTACCAGATGCGGCTGCAAATGACCACTGAGCTGTTGTGCCATTGGCCACCAACCAGGTTGATTCATTATTTGTCCACTGTGTTAACAATGCTTTGTGCGCTGTTAGTTTAGTTACAAAATATGTGTTGCCATTGGCGTCAGTTGCTTTGATATAAGCTTCAAACGTTGCTGGAGTATCGTCGGCTACTAATTTACAAACTGCTGTACCGTCAGTTGTTTTAACTTTGTAACGACGACCTGAAGTTTGTTTAATAATATCACCAACACGAACTGTAGCTTCAGCATCAATTTTAGCACGGATGATAATTGCATTTTCTTGATTAGTTGCTGAACCAACGTTGCCGCTGTCAGTTGTTAGAACTGCTGTAGCAACTGCGCCAGTGCCGCCACTGAATGTTACTTGAGCGTCTACTGGACTAGTATAACCAGAACCTTTTTCTGTTACTGTAACACTTAGTAGACCCATTGTAATATCAGCTTTAGCACCTGTACCAGTTGCTGGGCTAATTGATGTTAGTGTACCTGCGGCACCTGTGCTTGGAAATGCTGTGTATGAACCAGCCACTGTTACTGTACCAAAAGAGTAAACACCCCATGTTAAGTTAAACGTGGCGCCGCTGCCGTCTGCGTCAATACCTGTGCCTTGAGCGGTTGTACCGCTGACCGGATTCGCTGGAACAGCGGCGTCTCTACGACCGTTTTGAGTAACTGTAAATGTTAAAATAGCGCCAGAACCGTCAACTGAGTCAACAGTAATGATTAACGACAATGGCCAACCTGCACCTTGCATTGTAATAGTGTTGCCAGCTTCATAATCAACACCGCCGGCAACTTTAGCTACGGTTACTGTGACAACTGACGCAACTGGAGCACGAGCTTTAGTTGTTTGTGTACCTGTGTATACTTCTAAGATATTGCCTACGTCATATCCTGTGCCGTTCGCTGTTGTGGCAAACGATAATGCTTTATATCGTGTAGTACCTGTAACTTGAACACCGCCTGGAATATCCGGTGCGGCAAGTGTAACTGTTGGCGCCGTAGTCCAACCTGATCCTGCGTTAGATACTGTGTAACTTGCTACACCTTCGCCGCCAATCTTATTGTCTGATGTGCCTGTGGTACCGATGTTGCGGTTACCAAAATATTTTTTATTCAAACTACGAGCCATTTTATTTTCTCCTTAAGAAATCACGGCGTTCTAGGCCGTACGCGGTTGCTGTTCCGCATAAAACTTACCCTGTGTAAGTCATACAATGTATTTATGCTAGGTATCAAAGTTAAAAGCCATGCTTATTCTGTCTTCATCAGAGTTGTTAGCTAGTACCCGATGTTCTATTCCAGCTGGGGCAATTAAAAGTAAACCTTCGTACGGAGTAATAGATATTACTTTATCGTTGTGTTTAAATTCTATATTTCCGCTACTCTCAGGAATCTGTATATAAAATACACCTATACTACTTGCCCCACCATGACTGTGCCATCTGTGATGAGCATTTTTAGGACTTATATTAAACCAAACAGCGGTAGGCGTACTAGTTGCATTTGCTGTTGAACAACAATTTTTTAAAAAATTATCAATCCATTGTATTTCTTTGGTGTTTGAATATTGCTTAGATTGCCATCCTAAAATGTTACTTCTTAAACGAGGAGTACTTTTATTTTTTAATTCGTAGATGTTTTCAAGTAGTTCTTTAGGAAATACAAGGTCATATTGTTTAATTTGATCTAGCATACAATATTTAACTCAAGAGAAAGGGCTCCGAAGAGCCCTTTAATTGCTTGGATAAGTTTAGATTAACTGAACTTAACTGCGCCTGAGGTAATATCAACTTTACCTAAGTAGTCAGCCGCGTTACCTAAAGATGACGCAGTGTTTGACAACTCAACATAACCATAACGTGTCATGAATGATACGACTGGTTCAAATGTTGATGGATCTAACACAACACCAGAACTCATTAGAGGAATGTATGGGCAATAGAACGCTGCCGCATCAGACTCTGATGAACCTTTGTAACCGATCAACACTGCTGTTGCATCGTTTGCGTATGTGTTAACATAGATCTTCATTGCTGAATTCAATGTACCAACAAACTTAGTGTTTGTAGGTGCTTCGAATGTACCTTCTGTTGTACGAGCAAATGCGCTTGTAGTAGCAGATTGTAGAATTGTTAAAGCAAATGGACTTACTACTGCCCAGTTACCAGCACCGCGACGTGTACGTTGTGCGATCAAGTTGCTTACGCGATTGATCTGAACAGCTAATGCGGCATGCTCATCACCAACGAATGTTGCTGTACCAGATACTTGTGACTGGTCATAAGTTTCTGATGCTGAACCAGCTAAAGAAGCTAGGGAACCTAGAATCTCTTGGTCGATTTCAGCAGTGATTTCTTGTGCTAAAGCAGCCATAACTTCTGCTTCGATGTCAATACCTTGTTGGGCTTGTGCATCTTGAGCAGCCTCGAATGTCCAACGTGCAGACAACTTACGAGTTTTAGCTTCAACTGTTTGCTTCAAGATTTGAATGCTCATACGCTTACCAGCCGCACCTTCTAGAGTTGCTGTGCTTGTAGCTTTTGAACCTGGATCTTGATCGTTACCAGAATAACCAGCGGCGATCTTGAATGGGCTTAGTGCCTCTTCACCAGCTACTACGCCGTTACCGTTATCTGCATAACGTACACGTAATGTATGGATTTGACCAACTGGGCCAGTCATTGGTTGTACACCAACTAACTCGTTAGCAATAACGGTTGGCATAACGCGACGGATCACTGGAAGGATCACGCGATTTAGTGTTGCGACGTTGCCGGCAGAAGTGGCACCAGCTGTAGGTGATTCCATCAAATACTTGCGAGTATTTTCTAGTGTAACACCCATTACTGATTTTTTAGTGCCTTGTAAGCCTTCTAATAGGGCTTCTTTAGTTTCTGCCCAACGGCCATTAAGTAGTTCTGACATTTAATTTCTCCTTAAAATTTTAGTCCAGCAAGGCGACGGATATCAACGATATTGCTATCACTCTCGCTGCTACGATTGCTGTTGGAAACTTTGTTTCCGGTAATTTCTTTAGCCTCTACTAGTGCCTGTTTCTTCTGCGGAGCTTTACCACCAGAAATAACTGATGGAAGATACTTGTCAAAACTTTCGTTTAGTCGAGTAGTTTTTACACTCTCCATTAATTCGCTCATGATTTCACGTTGCTCACTGTTAAGTGGAGCAAGCAATTCATTCATGATTTGTTTACGCTCTTGCGACTCTTTTAGTTTCGCAATTTCTGCTTGTTTACTTTCTACTAGAGACAATGCTTGCGCGGCAGCGTGGGTAGCTTCAGCGATTGCTAGCTCTTTTACGTCTATGACTTTGAGTAATTTTGCAGTTTCTGATTTCTCAGATAGGTAACTAGTTTGATATTCTGAAGCAAAAGCTTCGAATAACTTACGACCGAAGTCGTTACGACGAGCTGCCTCAATGTCTTCTTTCAAGCTGTTTAGTTCGGAATTTAATCCTTCACTAACAACGCGATCGACTAGACCAGCGGCACGTTCAATAAACTGTTGCTTAACTTTTTTAAGCTCTTCACGTCCTTCACGGACTAGACGAACTTTAGTTTCAGCTAAGTCTTGTTTATCTTTGTAAAACTCTGTAATTTCTTGAGCAAGGGCTTCTACAACAAAATGTTCTAATGCGCCAAACTTAGTAACCATTTCCATTTGATTTTCATGTAGCTCGGATACTTCTGATGCTAGTTGGCGAGTAACGAATTGCTTCAATACTGCGCTTTCTGTTTGCATCTTTTGAGCATACTTGACTTTCATTTTGGATAATTGTTTACGGTCATCAGCAAATTCAACAAGCTCAGCAGATAAATGATCTGTAACCATACGGTCAACAGCTTCAATCATTGTGTTCTTGTCGTGCTCATACTTCTGAGCAAACTCTTCGCGTAATTGAACTGCGACTTCCTCACGAGCTTCGCTAATGCGACTCTCAAAAGCCTGTTCAATGGATTCCTTGATCTCTTCAGAAATCACATTGTTTTCAAATAAACTTTTTAGTGCATCCAACATGTGATTCTCCTTATTATTGGAGTTTGCTTATTATACCTAATAAGCTCTCTTTGAGATATTTTTGTGCTTTAGGATCACCTTTGACCTCTTGCGCTATGCGTAAGGCACTTAATCCCCCTCGACTATTCATCAAGTGTTCATAAATTGGTGTAGGATATGCTCCTGGAGCACTAGGTTGAGCCACCATATCTACTGTGATGATCTCAAAATCTGATACTTCACCGGAGCCGTCATCTTTGACGTTACCGGATCCGCGACTGCTAACTCCTAATTTCACTCCGCTTTCCAGCATTGTGCGAATCAGTTGTCCCATTGGTGTAGGTAAAATTTTAAGTTTACCGTAACCGTTAGGACCGTCCATCCACATATTTGTTATCATGTGTGATACACGGTCCAGGTTAATTTTTAAATCGTCTGGATGATCTACTTCTCCGAGAACACTATAACCATTTTGAATCTGATCGTTTAGGGTTTTGACAGCCTTGCCAATCTCATTCACAGGGTAAACACGCTGGTTAGCGTTGCGTATACCGCCCTGGATGCAAATCCCGGACATGTATAAATTTTTACCATCTTTATCATCAGATTCAACGATCATGTTTGCTTCGTTGAAGCTTAGATTCTCTCGGAGGTATTTCATAGATTACTTACGTGATCCAATTAGACTCTTTCTATCTGGAGCTGTGTCAGCGGAACCTTTACGTTCTGCACCGTGACCTGGCTCTTTCTTTTTAAATGCTGTTTTACCAGCATTTGCACCTGGCTTATTAATGTTACCACCATCTTGAATAGATGTTGTTGGCTTTAATAGTCCGCCTTGTGTGCCGCCTTTCTCTGTTGAGAAACTCTTAGCAATATTAGCAGTTGTACCGCCCATATCGTTCTTACCAGCTACAGCTGAACGTGTATTAACACCATTGTCGCCGTGCTTTGGAGGGCTAATTTTGTTAACATATTCCATCATGTTATCTAATTCATCTGCACCACCAAACTCGTCGCCGCCCATTTCTGGTTCTGCGCCAAACTCGTCACCGCCCATATCGTGCTCTTCGCCTTCTTCGCCAGCCATTAGCTGTTCAAATTCAGCTTTTAATTCGTCTAGTGCGTCTTCTAGGTCCATAACACGATCTTCCATGTCACCACCTTCTTCACCTTCTTCACCGTCTTCTTCGTCACCTAGGTCGCCGATCATGTCGTCTGTAGCATCGCCACCAACATCATCTTCGCCGTCGTCTTCGCTATCATCTGCGGCATCGTCGGTTCCGGTATCATCTTCTTCGTCATCCGCTGACTCTTCGTATTCGTTTTCGCCGTCTATGGATTCTTCTTTTTCTTCGTCTTCGCTATCTAAAAGACTTTCATAAATTTCGCGGCTTTTTGCAACTACGATATTATGGAAAATCTCTTTTGCTGTTTCTTGATCTTCATTGATCAACGCCTCTAGCATGGCTTCAAATTGGGTACGATCAGTCATTGTTTATCTCCTGTGATTGATGGTTACAAGGCTGTATTATATTTACACTTTACTTTAAAAAGTGGTATAATATAGCCGCAAAACGACTCGTTTTTAAAAATGCGTGTTATTTATGCCGGCGGCGCCGCTGGGGCCGCGTACATACTATGTATAAAACCTAATTCTCTTTCTTGATCTAGTATATGAGCTTCACTGCTCTTTCTTAATTCGTTAATTTGGCGAAGTGTTAATCGTGTCTTACGAGTATCTTTGCGATGCATTGTGGTAGAGTCGCGGTCAGGCGAATAACGTAAGTCATTTGCTGTCCGTCTTGTATCAGGATCAATATAAAACAATTCGCGAAGTATCATACGTGTATTTATGCAGTTGGTACTGTTGCAGGGGCCCCGCCAACTGGAGGTGGTGCGGCGCCTTCTGTGCCTGGAGGTAAGTCACCTTCAATGTCTTCCGGAGCACTCATATCGCCTGCGGCTCCGAGGTCGCCTTCGATACCTGCGGCACTTAGACCTGCTGAACGTAATTCTCCGGCGGCATCAGTATAAGTAGGCTCACCTTTTCCGTTCTCTTCAGCCCACATGCGTTCGTTTTCTGCTACTTCTTCGTCATTTAGACCTAAGAAACGCTTAAGAGCAAAGCGTTTTGACATAAACGGAACTGCTTGAATGGTGTTAAATGTGTTAATACGTTCTGCGTCAAGCGCACTTTGACGTGTTGATGCAAAGTTTAAAGGCGGATTAAACTTTAATTCAAACAAGTTTGCATCAAGATTTAAACCTTTACTGTACATAAACATCTTAAACTCTTCATCAAACATATGTGATACTAGAGCTTGCAAGCGTTCGCAGTACTTGTTAAAACGTAATTCTTGAATGTATGCTGTACCAACACGGCCGTCATTATAACTTGCTTGACTATCGTCTGCGCCTGTTGGCAGATAGCTCGATGGTATACGTAAACCGCGGAATAATTTGTTAGTAAAGTACTTTAAGTCATCAATCTCACCTAGGTTAGTACCGCCTGGTAGTGTTTCAACTTTTGATCCACGACCTTCAGCAGTTTGCGGAAAGAAGTAGTCTTCGTTGATGCTTAAAGGATTGTAAGCGGAGTCTATGACATTTTGTCCACCACCCGTTTGACTTGGTATGCGGCGTTGGTGAATTTCATTTTTGACACGCTCAACGAATGCCATAGCCATGTGACTTGGCATATTGCCCACGTCAATATGAAATACTCTACGCTCTGGAGCACGTTGTATACGATAAATTAGAATCGCATCTTCTAGTAGTTCTTTTTGCTTGTAAACTTTAAAGATATTTTCTAATAAACTGTTACCGAATGGGTAGTTGTTGTCTAATCCTTCACTTAAACTTAAATGAATAACATGTTCTGCATTAATAGCATATTCAGTTTCTGTTGTTCCAAACCTACTACTGCTAGAAGGAATGCTTGATCCCTTTTGAGCACCACCTGCACCAAACGGACTTGCGCCACCAATGCCACCACCTTGCCTAGTATTGATGTTAGGAGTTATTTGTGTAGCAACTAAATCCATAAAGTTGGGTGCTAGATCTTTAACAACATATTGTTCAGGCTTCTTGCCTTCACTTTCGTTAACAATAACCTTAACTAATTTACTTGGATCTACATAAGTCCACTTTTGATTTTCAGGGTCGCGAATAAAAAATGCATCACCGTACTTGAACGTGTTACGCATAATACGGAAAATACGTGTGTCAAACTTTTGCAGTTTGCACCATTGTTGCATGTATTCGCCTAGAATTTTAATTTCTGAGTTAGTGGCTTTGTGGCGCCACTGTACTGTAAATGGAGTTTTGCCGTCTTTTAGTTTTTGTGTACAAAATTCAGCAAGAATATCTAGTGCCGCGTTAACTTCTGGATCAGCATCCATAGTTTCATATTGCTGATAACGTTCAATTCTATTAGGACTGCCAGAATATACATCGGGGAGATAGCTACTATAGTTAGATTTAGCTGGACCTGCTTTAGCTAAAGAGTTTGAACTAGAAAGAGGACTTAAAGAAGTGCCAGTTGGTACTGGTGTAAAGAATTTTTTCCAGCTCATTGTTTATCCTATAGTAAATCTATTATCAGCGGCTGATGCTAATTGATTATTTCCGCTCTGTGCAATTTGGTTTCCTTCTTGCAATAGTCCACCCATTCCTGCCACGCTAGTATTTAACTTTTCTAGTAGCCCTGCAAGCATATCTTGATTCGGTAAACCTGTTGGAACAGCCGCTTCTTGTGTTGCCGGCGCTGGGCCTGTTTCTGTCTGGGCGGCCTTAGTACCTAATTCCGATGAAAGACCAGCAGTCATACCTTTAAGGCCGCCAAATAAACCGTCTGTGCTTGGCATTGACATGTTAGACAGCGGTTTAAACATATCTGTCATTCCGGAAGTAAGTGGTTTAAACATGTCCGGGCCAAACTTACCAGCAACTCCTTCTAGAGTTTTACTAACATCGGGCATCTTAATATCACCCATCATCTTAGTAATATCTGGCATTTTACTAAAATCAGGCATCTTAATATCACCCATCATCTTAGTAATATCTGGCATTTTACTAAAATCAGGCATCTTAATATCGCCAGTTTTGTTAATTCCAGTTTCACCAGGCATTCCGTCAATTAATTTACCAACAACTGTATCTAGTTGATTTTGCATTCCGCCTGCGGCATCTTTTGGAGCTGTTGATTCTTTCTTTTTGCTAGAAGCACCGGACATTTTTGATTGTAGTGCTTCACCAATAGCAGTCCATTGCTTTTTATTAGAAACTACTTCTTCCCCGTCTAATTGCACCATCTCCCCATTAGGATCAAATTTTTCTAGGGCTTCCATCCAACCTTTAGGTACACCTTGTGTTTCTTGTTTTACATTTCCAAGTAAATCATCTAAACCTGGACTACCTCCTAAACGTACACGAGGCGTTGGTTTTTCTACCGGTGTTCTAACTTCTGTTGGAGTTGCTTCTTGTCCTGTTTTTGCGGCTTTGGCGCCTGGCATCATTAATACTGCTTTACTAAAGTTGTCTACTGCACCTGAAAATTTCTCATAGCCTGCGGCCTGCAGTTTGTTAAAATTATTTCTAGCGGCAATATCAGCAGCCACAATATTTTGAAATGCTTCAGTTCCTGGTGCTTTTGCTCCGTCTGGTGTTCGACCTGAAGCATTTGCAGCCATTTGGCTTGCTTGAAAGTCTCTAACTGTTTGTACTGAGCCTGCTGTAGTAGGGCCTCGTTGTCCTAATTGCTGTGCGCCTGTTGATTGCAACTGTAAACGTGACAGTTCTTGTCCTGCAATTCTACGCATTGATTGGCCAACCGCATCATCAGTGTATTTTTGAGACTGTGCTTGCGCGGCAAATCCGCCTGGACCTTGCTGACGCATGTAAGCATCCATATTATTTTTAGCCAGTTGAAGTCGTTGTTCTCCTTCTTTTCTCTGTTCTTCTGTTTTAGCGTTTCTTAATGCTAATGCGGCTTCACCTAATGCAGTACCTGCAGGCCCAATAGCACTTAAATTATTGCCGGCTTTTTCAGTCACTACACCCATGGCAAATATTTCGTCAATAGAACCTTGAAGTTCACTTCCTAAATCCCCGGTGACATTTTTTAATGCTCTATACGAGTCATTCAGTTCTTTGCCGCCGGACAACAATGCCAAATTCACATCCAAGTCTTCTGATCGAACTGCATTTTCTCTCATCAGCTGGTCTGTAGTTTTATTGGTAACGGCAGCATTGTTTAACATTGCCATTGAAAATTCACCAACACTCTTAATAGCTTCTTTTCTTGATTTCTCATCTTGCAATCCAAGATTTTGACTTCTTATAAGAGCATTAGTAGCTATCTCATTGATCTGTTCAGGAACCATTCCCATACTTTCAAACATCTTGCCAGGTTTAGACTCTCTAAAATCTTTCTGGAATGCTAAAAGCTCTTTGGCTGCATCTACGTTATTAGATGCTAAACCAGTCATTGATCCCTGTACTTTTGCTAACTGCGTCTGGAAGTGTTGGACATTTCCTCCGCTTTCAGCTAGTTTCTTACCCCAGTCGGCAGTTTGACCTGCAGATAACATACCAGACCCAATCATCGCCTTTTGCATGTCTACGGTGCCCATGAAACTATTTTTCATGGCATCAAAACCAGACTGGACTCCTAGTACATTACCAGTCATCTTGCCTAATCCTGCGCTAACCCCTTCTAGTACTGATCCAACTGCACTACCACCTTTTCCGGCACGTTCAAATCCTTTCACTACACTGTCAACAGCCCCGTTAACATCTTTGGCATTTGCTCCGGTTATGCTGGCGCCGCCACTACCCCCCGGACTGCTGCCGCCAGGAGTGTTCCGTAGAGCGGAGGCAAATGTACTTGCTTGACCAGTAAGCAAATCTTTCATTTGATCGTAGGTAATTGGGTTGGCACCTGACATAAATTAAATCCTGAAAAAGTACGTATATAAATAAGCGTATGTTATATTTATCCGGAGTTTAAAATGGCCCAAAATCCACTACAGCAATTCTTTCGTCAACCAAAAATTTATATTAAGTTTCCTTCTGAGGGTGCTTATACTAAACCAGGTGTACTACAAGGTAATACATCAAATGCACCCGTGTACGGCATGACTGGCATGGACGAAATTTTAATTAAAACACCCGATGCGTTAATCAGTGGTGAAAGCACAGTTAAGGTTATAGAAAGCTGTTGCCCTATTGTTAAAAACGCATGGGAAATAAACAATCTTGATGTTGAAGTATTGCTAACTGCAATTCGTATTGCAACCTACGGTGATGTTATTACAATTACACATGTATGCAATCATTGTAAAGAAGAAAGCGATTACGAATTAGGACTATCTAAACTAATTGAACATTTTGGTGATATCAAATACGACAATCAAGTTGTATTAAAAGATGTAGTAGTTAGATTGCAACCGTTAACGTATCGTCAAGTTACAGACTACGGGCTTAAGAATTTTCAATTACAACAAAAGTTAAAACAAATTGCGACGGTTGAAGACGATGAAGATCGACAAAAACAAATATCAGCAATATATGTTGAATTTGCTCTATTGCAAAATGAAATTTATAGTGCTAGTATTGAAGCAGTTGAAGCAAATGGACAAGTAGTTAGCGAAAAAGCATTTATTAACGAATGGTTAGTTAATACAGATAAAGTTTCTATCGACAAAGTCCGTGCTAAAGTCGATGAAAACAGAGATCGGTGGAAAAATCCACCGCAGACGGTTACTTGTCCTGAATGTAGTGGAGAAAACACAATATCTATTGAATTGGACCATTCAGATTTTTTCGCCAACGCCTAATTAGGTTATCGGTTGAAGATACGATAGAGTACTTGATTAGGCTTGACAAGCAGGTTAAACAATTCAAAGAAGAGCTGTTTAGAGTAAGTTGGTATATGAGGGGTGGTGTATCTGCTGTCGATCTCATGTACTTGTGGAGTTACGAAGATCGACAGTTGATGTATGCAACTATTGAAAGCAATATAGAGCTTGCTAAATCAACTGGCAAGCCGTTTATCTAATTACTTTGCCTTCTGTCTTTCTTTTTCCATATCCGCTAGCGTTCTTCCTGCTTGCGGTACGTTAGCAAATCGTGGATCAATTTTAAATTCAGCACGACCAGTAGGAGAAGTTACAATCTCAGGTCTTGCTGATATTGGTAGTTGTTTGTTAGCAGGCCCTTGACCAGCTGTTGGATTTGTTCCTTGGCTAGTTGAATCTTTAGCAGTTTGTCCTTGTGTGTCCGCGGCGGAGTCAGCATCTGCTTTTGCTGAATTATCTGGAGTTGCTGGGCTGTTATCTTTGATGCCAAATATTTTCTTAAACTTATCTACAACTGCAATACCTGCATCACCTAATGTTTGGTCAATCATACAAGCGCCAATGATTTCTGCAACAGTATTTTTACCAGATTCTGTATTTAAATAGGCCATTAATCCAACGGTAGCGGCGCTGTCTAAGTTGCTTAATAGTTTACCTAGGTTAGCAACTGGTGCATATGGGACTAGTCGCATACCTACAGTTAATTGTGTCCAACCTGTGGCTAACTTTAGTGTACCAAATAAAACTGTTGAGGCTGCAATCTGCCCAACGAGTGTTGCCATACGCTGTTGACGGTACTGCTGATATTTCTCTGGGGTCCACTCGCCTTTTTCAACCATTGCAACAGCATCTTCCATGTCGTCCCAATAGTCATAGGCCATCTTACCTAGTCCTAAACCTTTTAACACTAATAGCAATCGACCAGTGGCCTTATTAAAGGTAGCAAATCCGTCCTTAGTTACTTTTCCACCTACATCTGCAATCTTTCCTTTAGGAATTTTACCACCTTTACTTGCTGTAGCTACGGCATCATCTGCACGACCACTAGCACGTTGAGCTAATTTTAAAATACCTTTACCAACAGGTTCTAGTACTTTACCACCCGTTCTTCCAATTATATTCATAGCAGCCGGGATAATTCCCCCAAACTCTTTTAATTCACGTTCTGTTAGTAGGTCGTTAATTCTCATTTGTATTTCCTCAGTAAGATATTTATCTACTACTTTAAGAAGAACTTGCGTTCTTCTGTTCTTCGCTAACGCTCGAACTTACTGTCTTTCTTTTAATTATATTATTAAACGCGAAGCGTTAAGATATTATCTAGATTGTTCAGTCACACTTAGCCCTTGCGGGCTAAAATTGAACATTATCTGAGTTGAGCAGTTCACTTAGTGTTTGCACTACAAGCATATTGCTAGCTTAGGCGGTCATCCGGTACCTAATCGTGCTGTCTTATATGACGGCGGGCCTCTACACATACACTAACACATGCAGAGCCGTGGGCTGTTAACCCTCTTTTAGCCTTGGAAATACACACTTACAAATCAAACCGGTTATAATTTAGGCATATCCGATCAACGTCCTGTAAAGGATAGTGATTTGCTACTCTACGCCAATTAGAGTTCCTTGCCGCCACACATCAGAGCGGATTTAGGGCACTATACTATCGCCGGTGCGGGCTTATTTGGCGTTATTTTGCCTGGTTTTCTTGGAGTCGTTTAATATGCGAACCGTGTACACGTACTTGAATATGACCGTTATAATATTCATTTGATTCTAATACTCTACGTGAAAATTGTTCGCGAGCCTCTATGTAACTACATTCTGCCTTGGATTTGCAGTAAAACAGTATTTCTCTTGTGAAGTTTTCTTTGCCTAGTGCGTCTATGTCTGTTTGAAGATTAGGACTGCTACCATAGTATTCCTGCCAGTCGCTGTCAATTTTACTTCTAATCTTCTTTTTTTTCTTAGTGCCGTTTTTAAGTTTTACAGTTTTATATGAGGTTTTAGAGAATTTAGCAAGTTTTTTGCCTATGTACATGCGCCCGTTAGTTATATTGGTGATGATATACACGAATCCTATACAGTCTTCGGGTAAAATTTCTACGGTTTGGGATTGATATAACCACGTCATGCAAGTTAGTTATCACTATCAGTTCCCTCCCGAGCTTCCTTTTGAGCCTTACGTTTTGCCTTTTGTTTTTCCCAGTCTACGTCTTTCCACTTGCGCCACTCTTGCACATGTATACGTCGAGCAGAGCATATCCTACGAATTTCACTCATCCAGAACCGAACGTCCATCCCTGCACGTTTGGTACCTTCTGCTAGCCAACGTTGATTTGCCTTAAAGTATTCCTTAAAAGCATCCATTAGTTGTGAGTGTAATTCCTCGTCCTGGTGCATTATCCTACCTTATAGTACGCAACGCCATCTGTTGCATGTATTTTAATTGATTCTCTATGTCTAGGGAGCTCACTCATTCCTATGTTCAGTGGTAACATTAGATCAGTTTTATCTAATGAAAAATAAACTTTCTTACAGCCAAACGCCTGTGTTGATTCATGTACTACACGATGATGCGGATGACCGTATTCACCTTCTTCATTGTGTGTTAATATTAAATCGTAGCCTATTGTTGCTCTACGCAGAGCCCTGATAGCATCAAACTTATCCCATGTGAGCAAACTATCCGTACCTAAATCCCTGCCGTGATCTTTGAATCCTAAAAACTCAGTATTAACACCACGCTGCCGCCAGTACCTAGCAATTTCACGACCACGCTTGTGCCAGCGCCAACAGGTTAGATACACAATGTTCCATTCGTATTCTGGATGTGCATCCATAAACGCACTGGCAAATATAACACAATCATCCGGATGAGCTACTAAGGCAATTGCTTTCACTCTGTGACCTCAAGATCAGTAGCGTATGATGTAAAGCCATTTTCTTTAATAACTCTAAGTACATTGTTAACACGACCAATTAGCTCGTCTTTGTGGCTGATTAAGAAAATATTTTTCTTACGTTCACGTCCCATCTTTTTAAGTACACTGAGCGCACTTTCAACACCGCTGGCATCTAATCCGTTATCAATAAGCTCGTCAACAAATAACAAGTTAATGCTTTGATATAGGCTTTCCCATACATCGCGGAATGCCCATGATAATCCAAGAATAAGTCTATTTCGTTCCCCTCGACTTAGATTATCAAAATCTAAATCTTGTCCTAGTTGGGTAATTTCAACAGTGAGATCGTTTTGGAATACAACAGTATGCGGTAGTCCCATGCGATCAAGATAATAGGTTAACCTATTATTAAGGTATGCTAGGTTTTGATCTATGATCTTCTTACGAATAAACGAGTCTTTTGAAGTTAGTAGCTTCAATAGAAACTCTTGGTGGTCTTTTAAGCTAGAAAGTTCATTAACACGATCCCATGTAATTTCTTGCATGGCGGTGTCTGTTAATTCATCGATCTGCTCTTGATACGGATCTGTTTCACCTGCCTTGATAGTCAGATTTGTTTCTAATGTTTTAAGATTATTTTGATGTTTAAGTGCTTGTTCAACAGTGTCATAATATGTTTCGGGCCGTCCACTAAGCTCACCGATAGCAATAATTTCTGTTGTAATTTTAGCTAGGTCAGCAACAACTTTATTGTGATACTGTTGTGATTCTGCAAGATGCTTAGTAGCTTCGGCAGTCATTTCTTCATGTTTATGATCGTGAAGTTCTTGTTCACAAGCGTGACATTTTTTGTCCTGCAATTTAGCAAGCTCGCTAGAGTACTTTTTTACGCTTCGCTCCGCTTGTGCTGTCGCGCTATCTAACGTAGCTCTCTCCTTATTCAGGCTCTTTAGCTTGGCTGTCTTTTCATCAAACTCTTTAAGTTTAGCATGTTTAGCAAGCTCTGTATCAATGTCTACATTTTCTAATTCAATAATAGCACGACCAATTTTTTCAAGATCTTGATCGTGTTGATGGTTCCATGCATTTTGTCTTGTTAACAATGCATCAATACTTTGTTGTATTTTTTCATTAGCTTTTTTTGACGCTTCGATATTTGCACTTTCTTGTATAATACTATCTTTAGTTTGTCGGATTAGTTCTTTAAGTGTTTCTGCTTTCTCACTGAGCAAGGTAATACCTAACAACTGTTCAATGATAGCACGTTGGTCCGCAGCCTTCATAGACAAAAACGGCTCAGTATAAGTGTTAAGTGCAACCACGTGCTTGAACATGTCGTGACTCATACCTAGCAAGTCATCTAAGTCCTTTTGTGTCTCACGCATATCGCCCTGAGCATCGTCGGTTTCTTCTGTTTCTTGTTCCTGATCGTTTACATAAAACTTCATAAGAGTAGGCTTGCGCCCACGCTCAACACGATAGACAACGCCGTCTTTTTCAAAAGCTAGTGTAACCAACATATTTTTATTATTAATTTTGTTGATTAAATTATCTTTCTTAATATTAGTAAGTGCATTACCAAACAGGGCAAAACTTAATGCATTTACAATGGTTGTTTTTCCCGTGCCATTTCTACTTCCGCTATCATCTCCGCCTTGGTCTAAGTTTTCCCCTAGCACAAGTGTTAAGTTCTCTTTTGTAAAATCTACAGCTTGGGTTTGATTACCCACGCTCATAAAATTCTTAACAGTTAAATTTTTAATTTTAATCATAGGCTATTGTAAATTGCTAAAAGCGTATTCTTATCAAACTGGTCAGAGTCAATATTAATAAGCTGACTAGACACAATTTGATCTACTGATTCAAATGCTTGAATATCAATACTTGTATTGATTTCTGCATCTTTCTTTTCAGCAATCAATGTAAGTTCACGTATTTCATAATCTGAAATAAATTTTTCTTTAATAAAACTAGCTTCTTCATACGTGATATCAATATCTAGTGTAACACGTAAATGTTGTTTAGGTTTAATAATTGTACCGGCTTCGTCAATAAGCTGGCTTAGTTTAACTGTACGGAATGTAGGCTGTGCAGGCCAGCTATGATATTCTGGTTCACCACCCCATTCCATAGTCATCATACCGCGGTCATCATCCCATGCATCTGCATAATTGTGCGGAAACGCATTACCAATATAAATCATGTTACGTTGTTGTTGGCGTTTATGAAAATGTCCGCTAAATCCTAGCTCATAACCTTTAAAACTATCTAGTTGGATCTCTCCGTGATCTGGCATTTGTACCATTGCGTTCATAAAAAAGCTAGGCAATTCAAAGTGCCCAAATATATACTTGCCACCTTTCTTGCCTATTGATCGCCATTCGTCCCCAACGAGCCAAGGACATAGAGTAACGTCACCAATAGTAGTGGGCTCGTGTACCACAATGATGCCAGGAATATACTTTCCGAATTCAACGCTGTGGATGTCCCGCTTATCTTTGTAGTAAAGATCATGATTACCAGGAAAGAAATAAAACTTATCGAAAGCCTGTCCCAGTTTCTCAAGGGCTCTAAGGCTATAGTCCATAGTAGTAATATTAAGACTGTTACGATTGTGATGCCAATCGCCCATAAAAATTCCAACATCACATCCTTCCTCCTTGGCTTTTGCAATGTACCAATCTACAAAGTCTTCGCAGTCTTGATTATGTGTCGAACTATTGGATTTTAATCCAAAGTGAATATCTGTAAAACACGCTACTTTTTTAAATAAATTACTCATCAGTGCCTTCTGCATTATGACGTTTCAATGCCGCTTCGTGTTCTCCTGCACCCGTCCTTGAGTAACTAGGATTCATGCCATTCATTTCAAGGATGTCATCACGAATATTTTGATTACGCTTTTCAATATTGATAACACGAACAAAACTATTAGTCACAGCCGCAGTAAAATAAGCAAATGGATTATCCGATTTACTTTCATCAAATTGTAAACCAATCTGTGTCAACTGTAAAATAGCTTGCCCCTTCATTTCGTCATTATAAGTGTAGCCACGAACGTTACCGCGAGTAGCATACCTCTCACATAATTTTAACATCATTCGTGCTAAAGTTGGAGTAATTTGGCCTGCATCTTTATCAAAATGACCTTTATCTAAAGTACCCTTCCAATGACTCTTGCCTACGCAGATTAGCTCATCTTCATCGTTGTATTTCCAATGCTGAAATGGTGGAAAGTTAACTTTATCTCGTCCGTCTGCAACTGTTTTAGGATTTTTTTTACGTATAGTATTCAATGGAATGTGGTCAAACGTCATAATTCTAAAGACTACATCAGTCTTTTGTATTTTTTTATAATCAACCTCGCAGTCAGCTTGTTTTACTTTTTCGCCTGCTTTTTTACGAGTACTGTATTCTAAATCACCTATTCTCTTTGCCTGATTTCTTTTAGCTTCGGCTATCGTACGTATGTTTATTTTGTCTATATTTGGTAAAATAATGTCGTATTGATGATATTTTGGATCAGTAAAACTGCAATATGAACTCTTTGATCTGTGTATTTCTAATAACATATCCTTGTTATTTAGGTAATTAACTTTTGCTGTCATTAATGATTTCTCCGGATGTACTATTATAAACTACGCGGTTAATAAAGTCAAATAAATACTTGCCAAAGGGACATAATTATGGCATTGAATGTACAAAATTTATCAAGCACTATTTCGGCAACAACTGCTACATTTGGGGCAGTTTCAAGCGCCGTTAATACGGTTAAGAATTTAGGAGTTGGTAGCCTACAAGACAATCTACTAAGCGGTACAGGGCTAGCGGCAGGAGCAGAAGCGATCGGTGATGTCATGGGTGCCCTCTCAAGTTTTGGTGGTGGCGATGCCGGCGCAAATGATTGGCGTGTAAGACTAAGCCTGCCTAACTGGGTTAGTTTTAAAAGTAGTGCAGTTTTAAAACCATTGAAAGAAGCGGGCGGGTTAATATTTCCTTATACCCCTCAAATTAGCATGAGCACAAGTGCCAAATATACTGCCATTCCAACTATACACAGTAATTATACATTCCAAGCATATCAAAATAGTGATCCTGGAGAAATTAAAATTACCGGAGCATTTAACGTAGAGGATAGTTCGCAAGCGTTATATTGGATTGCTGTAGTACACTATCTACGTAGCGTTTCAAAAATGTTTAGCGGAAACGATCCAAAAGCAGGTAACCCTCCTCCTATAGTAAATCTTAATGGTTATGGTGCGTATGTTTTTAAAAATGTTCCTGTGATTATTAAATCTATGAGTCTTGATCTTCCACAAGAGTGTGACTATATTAGTTGTGATGTAGTTGGTAGTGCCGCTGGAGAAATTGCAGGTATTGCAGATAGTATTGGCGGCCTTGCAGATACACTTGGCGGAGCCTTACCGTCACTGGGCCCTATCACAAGCACGATAAGTAGTATAGCAGGCGGCGTGGGGCAAGTAGCAAGCCTATTAGGTAGTTTTGGAGTAGGTGGAAGCACTAGTGGCGGAGTTGCCCACGTTCCGACGAAGAGTTCAATTACAGTGACACTAATGCCTGCTTACAGTAGAAACTCAGCACGTAACTTTAGTCTTGATAGATTTGTTCAAGGCGGTTATATGAATAACGCAACAGGATACGTATAATATGTCTACAATTTACTCAAGTGTTAGTCCTTGGTATACAACTTCTATTAAACAAAATTATCTAGACGTATTAAAAATTCGACCAGTAGCAGCCGCCACCGATGATATTTTGTACACTATAGATGCTAAGTTTAATAATAGACCAGATTTACTTGCTTATGCATTATATGGTGATGCCGCACTATGGTGGGTTTTTATCCAACGAAATTTGGATGTACTACAAGATCCAATTTTTGATTTTGTCGCCGGAAAGAAAATATATCTTCCTAAAGAAAGTAATTTACGATCAGTGTTAGGATTATAATATGGGAATACTTGATTCAGTAACATCAGCTACAACTGCTGTCAGCGGAGCAGTTAATAGTGTAACAAATTTAATAGACACAGGTCCTGCATCTGCGCTGTCAAGTATAGGAAGCAGTATTAGCGGAGCATTGGGATCAGTTACTGGTTTATTAAACAGCCTTGGCGGTAGTAAGCTACCGTTGCCCAATATATTATCAAAATATACTACTTACAACTATATTATAAGTCTAGGAGTATTAACTGAAAAAGATATAAATTTTCCTGATACAAATTATATGGCTGGAAAATCATTCCCATTAATTTGTAAAAGTGCAAATGCAGACCCGTACAATCGTGTACAAACTGCGTATGGAAAATTCGACTTCTTTATAGATAATATAATCTTACAACACCAAATGGGTTGGGACAAAAATAATAACAGCAATGTTACAAATATAAAATTTGATTTGACCGAACCATTTAGCATGGGTATGTTTTTAATTGCCTGCCAAACAGCCGCCTATCAATGCGGATGGAAAAACTACAGAGATGCACCTTACGTTATTAAAATTGAGTTTCGAGGAAACAACCCGGGGTCGATGGTTACAGTTCCAAATACAACAAGATATATTCCTTTAAAATTAACAAACACCGCAATGACTGTTAGTGAAAAAGGTGCAAAATATGCTTGTAGTGGTATTGCATGGAACGCTAGTGCGTTTAGTACAAGAACTGCAAATCTTTCAACAGACACCTCAATCAAAGGAGCAACAGTACAAGAAGTTTTGCAAACTGGACCAAAAAGTTTACAATCAGTATTAAATGCAAGAGAATTAGAGTTAAAAAAAGATGGTACTGTAGAAGAACCTGACGAGTATATTATTTTATTTCCAACAGATCCTGCAAGCTCTGCAACTCCTGCAGGCGCCGGCGATAGTGCTGAATCAACAGATTCAGCTACCACATCAACATCAACAACATCAACTGGCGGTAGCGGAAGTTTAGAAGAAAAACTTGGAGTTTCTAAAAGTAAAATTAATAACACACTAGTACAACCAGACGGCGTATGTAATGCGTTAGGTAAAGCAAGCATGGGATACGGATTAGATAAACAAGGCGACCCTGCATTTGGCTCAGAGCAAAAAGTATGGGATCCTACCAATAAAGTGTGGATACGGGCAAATGCCAAATCTGCTATAACTGAAGGTGAATTTCGATTTGCACAAGACTCAGATATTCCTAATGCTATTAACCAAGTATTATTAAAAAGCGATTATCCAACCCAAGCACTTGATGTAGCACAAGTAAATGCAGAAGGATTAAGACAGTGGTGGCACATTGATACTCAAATTTATACTAAAGGCGGCTCAGAAAATTTGAATACTGGTACAAAGGCACGATTAATTGTTTATAGGGTATTGCCTTACGAAGTTAGCGTTGCATCAACTAATCCTCCAAATACAGCCCCACCGGGTGTTGATAATCTTAAAAAGCAATCAGTAAAAGAATATAATTACATTTTTACTGGAAAGAATACAGAAGTTTTAAGATTTGATATTAAATTTAATGCGGCGTTTCAATCATCGCTTGCATCTGATAACTTTAAAAGAGGTCAGGGCGTACAAACTGCAGAAACTGATAGCACATCTACATCTGAAAAAGACACAGACATTGAGTTGCCAAAAGGAAATTTACCTTCTGATAAACTAGGCGTTATACCAACTACTAGTAACCGTAAGAAAAATATAACCTCTACAGACGGGCAGGGCGGAGGTGGAGAGGAAAATGAAGTTACTCGTGCTGCCAGGATATTTCATGATGCAATAACTAGGGGTAATGATATGTTAAGTTTGAATATGGATATATGGGGAGATCCTTATTATATTGCACAAAGCGGCCAGGGTAATTACACATCTAAAGCTACATCATTTAAAAATTTAAATTCCGACGGAACAGTAAACTATCAAAACGGTGAAGTATATGTTACTGTTAATTTTAGAACTCCCATTGATATTAACCAAGCAACTGGCCTTTATAAATTTTCTAATAACTCAGCACCAGTTGTAGCATTTAGCGGATTATATAGAGTTACAAATGTTACAAGTACTTTCCTAGGCGGGTCTTTTAAACAGACGTTAAAAGGCCAGCGCATGCCACAACAAGAGAATCCAAATGTTGGCACAAAAGAGCAAACGTATTCTATCAGCAATAAGAAACCTTCGCCTCCAGATCCAAATGAATAAAGGCCTTACATGAGTGATCAAACAAAAAATTCAGAATATGCAGGGTCGGCGAAACCAACCCCAAATGCAGGCCCGTACCTTGCTAGGGTAATCGGCCACTTAGATGACAAATATATGGGGTCTCTTGAAGTTGAAATATTACGAGATATTAGTCCCGGAGCTACTGCCGAAGGTAAACCTATTAGGGCAAAAATGTTAACTCCATTTTTTGGAACAACCTTCTCTGGAACCCCACAAACAGAAAATAACACCTATGACGAAACACAAAAGTCGTACGGCATGTGGTTTGTGCCACCTGATGTAGGTAGCCTAGTTATGGTAATTTATGTAAGGGGAAACTCTGCTGATCCTTACTGGTTTGGATGTATTCCTAGTGAAGGCATGAATTTTAGCGTTCCTGGTCTTGCGGCAACTGAGTACGTGGTAGAGGGCGGTGGAAGAATACCGGTAGCTGAATTTAATAAAAAAGCAAATTCGCAAGTACAAGATGCCACAAAAATTAAAAAACCTCGCCATCGTATTGCTGATGTTTTAGAAACACAAGGATTGTTAAAAGATGATACTAGAGGTATTACTACTAGTTCTGCTCGCCGAGAATTTCCTAGCGCAGTATTTGGAATTAGCACTCCTGGCCCAGTAGATAAAAAAGGTCCTAGTGCAAAACAAGGAAAAGTAGGAGAACAAGCAAACGTTCCTAAAAGTAGGTTAGGCGGAACAACGCTGGTAATGGATGACGGCGATGATAAGTTTATTCGTAAGACATCTGCAGAAACTGGACCGCCAGAATATATAGGTAAAGAGTTAGGTAACTCTGGTGGTGATCCTGGAATTCCTCATAACGAATTATTCCGTATCCGTACTAGAACCGGACATCAGATTTTACTTCACAATTCAGAAGATTTAATCTACATTGGTAATGCCAAAGGCACTACTTGGATTGAAATGACAAGTAATGGAAAGATTGATATCTATGCTAAAGACAGTGTAAGTGTCCATACAGAAAATGATATAAATTTTACTGCTGATAGAGATATCAACATGACAGCTAAAGGTAATATTAATTTTAATTCTACCGGTTTAACAAACTTGTCATCAACTGGTAATTTTAATATCAACTCAGCAGGCGCGGCAAATATAACAGCCGCAGGTGCAAGCAACATTAATGCCGGCACTCACACTGAAACCGCTGGTACTATTAATATGAATGGCCCGGTTGCCGCCAAAGCAGTTAAGGCTCCTAAAGCAGTTCGAATACCGACTGCAGAACCATGGAAGGGACACGAAAACTTAGATCCGGCGCTATTTACGCCAGCAAAAACAAAAGCAGTTGTTCCAGCAGCCGGCGCAAATCCAGTAGAGGCAAAAATTCCAACTCCTGAAAAATTTGGAAAGTATACAACTGAAACAGATACCTTTGCTAATGTAAAAGGCCCAGAACCACAGGAATAACACTATGTCAAATTCATCATTATATAACAAAATTGTATTACCAGCCGCTAATAGAAACGAGGACATTACTTCGCAGATGTATAGAGGTTTCAGTACTATCAGCGCCGACGCCGAAAACTTTAGTCTTTATGATCTTAGTTTGATCAAACAAGATTTATTGAACCATTTTCATGTGCGCCAAACTGAACGGTTAATGAATCCTGAATTTGGCACTATTATTTGGGACTTATTGTTTGAGCCACTAACAGAAGAATTGAAAATGTTGATAACTGAAAATGTTAATGATATTATCAACTATGACCCACGAATTAGGGCAGAACAAGTGACAGTAACGGCATACGAAAGCGGCATTCAAATTGAGTGTTTACTAACCTACTTACCTTATAATATTAGTCAAGCAATGCAACTACGCTTCGACCAAGCAAATGGTTTATTAGCACTATAATGTATGCACATAATTTTATTCGATAAATATTAATATTAGGATACCCCATGAGCGCAACTGATAGACAAAACAGATTACTTGTAGCAGAAGATTGGAAAAAAGTCTACCAATCATTCCGTAACGCAGATTTCCAAAGCTATGATTTTGAAAATTTGCGTCGCACTATGATCGATTATATCCGTCAGAATTATCCTGAAGACTATAACGATTATATTGAATCTAGCGAATATCTTGCGCTTATTGATTTAATTGCGTTCCTTGGGCAAAGTATTGCCTTCCGTGTAGACTTAAATGCTCGTGAAAATTTCTTAGAATTAGCAGAACGCCGCGAATCAGTATTGCGTTTAGCAAGGATGCTTAGTTATAATGCAAAGCGTAATATTCCAGCTCAGGGATTGTTAAAGTTTGCTACTGTTCAAACATCACAAAACGTGATTGATAGCAACGGTCGTAATTTATCTAATCAAGTAATTACATGGAATGACCCAAGTAATGATAATTGGTACGATCAGTTTATTAAAGTAATGAACTCTGCATTTATACAAACTCAACAGTTTGGTAATCCTGCTGACAAAGCAACTATCTATAATATTCCCACAGAACAATACAGATTTAATGGATCAAACACTGATGTTCCAGTGTATAGTTTTACAAAAACTGTATCGGGTCGATCAATGAATTTTGAAATCACTAGCACTACGTTTGCTGGAGAAAATTATATCTACGAAGAAGCTCCAAAGATCGGTAATCGTTTAGCATGTGTTTATAAAGATGACGGCCGCGGCCCCGGCAGTCGATCATCTGGATTCTTTTTAAATTTCACACAAGGTACATTAAACACTGGATCGTTTACTGTTAACCAACCAAACTCTAACGAGTCGATTGATATTGAGTCAACTAATATTAATAATAATGATGTTTGGTTATATCGACTAGACCAGAATGGCCTTGAAGCAGAAAAATGGACTAAAGTTCCTGACTTTGAAGGAAATAATGTCATCTACAATAGTGTTAATAAAAATATTAGAAATATTTATGGTGTAGTTACACGAGCCGGCGATGCAGTTAGTTTAGCGTTCAGTGACGGGACATTCGGCAACAAACCATTAGGCACATTTAGAGTATACTATAGAATTAGTAACGGATTGTCATATACTGTTAATGTTCCGGATATACGTAGCGTCTCTATATCAATTCCCTATTACAGCGCATCTAATCAATTAGAAACATTGACAGTTTCTTTAGCGTTGGCATCAAGTGTTGCTAATGCAGATGTATCTGAACCCAGCGACAGTATTAAAGCCAATGCACCCGCAACATATTATACACAAAATCGTATGATTACAGGCGAAGATTATAATATTAGTCCGTTATCTGCAACAACTCAAGTAGCAAAAATTAAATCAGTTAACAGAACAAGTAGTGGTATTAGTCGATACTTTGATCTTGTTGATCCAACAGGCAAATACAGTTCAACAAATTTGTTTGCCGATGACGGAGTAGTTTATAAAGAAGAATTTAATAGTCAAACTAGATTCTCATACGCTAATAAAACAGACATTGAAGGTATTATATACAACACAGTATTTGATATTTTAGATAGTGCAAATTTAAGAAACTTTTATTATTCAAAGTTCATGGTGTATATTACATCTAGTCTTAATATTATTTGGAATAAAATTACAACTGATACCGGAATGTCCACAGGCCATATCGGAGATGCTAATGACGGCACAATTTATAAAGTTGGATCTTACACTTCAACAGATTTAAAATACTTAATGCCCGGTGCATTGGTAAAATTCATAGCACCGACTGGATATTATTTTGATACAACAAACAATAATGCATTAGTTACAATAACTATTCCGGCAGCGCCTGAAACAAGTTCTTATATATGGGCTGAAGTAATATCTGTTGCCGACGACGGTACAGCCGCAGGTAAGGGAGTGCTTACTAGTGGGTTTGGGCCAGTTAAATTAAATAGGATAGTTCCGTCAACATCAGTAATAACACAAATTATACCTAAATGGAGAACAGTTGTTGAAAGTACAACAATTACTTCGATGATTGATTTAATATTTGCAAACAAGCCGTTTGGTATTCGATACGATCCAACGCCATCTCCTACTCCAGGCTGGAAGATAGTGTTTGAATCAAATTTAAATATAATTTCAAAATTTAGTTTAGGTAAACAAGGCGACATTTCCAACCAGCAACAAGATGCCAGTTGGATGTTATTGTTTACAACAGATAACGAATACTACACTATTACTAGTAGAGAGCAACGCTACCTATTTGAAAGCGATGCCCAAGTACGATTTTACTTTGACAGCAACAACAAAATTTATGATAGTAGATCTAATTCAGTTGTTAAAGATAACATCAATATATTGAGTATTAATACTAAACCTAGAAATACACTTTCTTTTACTAATAATTTAGTATGGGATGTTGTTTCAGAATATATTGGTATAGACGGATATGTTGATACTAAAAAATTAATAGTATCGTTTGCTGATAGTGATGATAATAGTGTTGTTGACGATCCAGAATTATTTTTAAATATTGTTGATCCACCTTCTGTGGCAGAAACAGACCTAACTATTTTAAAAAGAACATATATTTTACAACAGAAATATCTAATTAGCCAAGGGCAAGAAGATTACAAGTATGTTAATAATTCTAATGATAAAGTTAAAATACTACCTACTGAAAATGATGCATATACATTTACTGGCGGGTTAACATACTGGGCTGATAGCCAGTATTTTTATTTTGTAGATACTGGCGTTGTTAAACAATTAAATTTAACACTTGGAAAATTAATTCCAAGTTTAGATTATAAAGTGTTTGTTGGTAGAGATAATTTAAAATTCCAATACACCCATAGTGCAGATTATGAATCAAGAGTTGATCCGGGCGCAAGTAATATCATTGACATATATGTTTTAACAAAACGATACGACACACAATTTAGGCAGTGGCTATCTGGTGCAATTACTTCTAAGCCACTACCACCGAGCTCGGATGAATTATCAGATATTATTTCTCCTACGTTAGATCCTATTAAATCTATCAGCGATGAAATAGTGTATCATCCAGTAAGTTATAAAATTTTATTTGGGCCACTTGCAGATGCAGATGTGAGAGTATCTTTTAAAATTGTAAAAAATTCAGGACAAGTAATTTCAGATAACGATATTAAGTCAAGAGCAATTACAGCTATTAATCAATTTTTTGCTTTAGAAAATTGGGAGTTTGGCGATACGTTTTATTTTACAGAATTATCAACCTATGTGGTAAATCAATTAGCCCCATATGTTTCTAATTTTGTTATAGTACCTAGACAGTCTGGTCTTAATTTTGGTAGTTTATTTGAAATTAAATCAGCAAATGACCAGTTGTTTGTTAACGGAGCATCAGTAAACGATATTGATATTATCACAGGAATTACATCTAGTGCAATCAAATCAGTTAGCGGAACACTGATTAACTCAACAGCAAGCGGACAACAAACAGTAACAAGCTCAACCTACGGATCAACAAATGGCTGATAGTATTAATCCAAACAATAAAAATCAATCTGCAAATTTCCTTCCTCGATTTTATAGAACCGATTCGAATAAGAAATTTACGCAAGCTACTGTTGATCAGTTAATACAAAACGGTACAGTTAAAAAGATTAATGGATTTATTGGTAGACAGAATGCTAAAGCATCTACTGCTGATGATATTTTTATTAATGCAGTAACTCCTAACAGGCAAAATTATCAATTAGAGCCAGGGTTAGTTGTAAAAGATACATTAGACAATGTAACGTTTTTTAAAGATTATCAAGACTATATTAACCAACTCACTGTTTTTGGTAGTAATACAAAGAATCACTCAGTTGTAAACGAACAAGAATTTTATTCTTGGGATCCACACATCGACTGGGATAAATTTGTTAACTTTCAAAATTACTACTGGTTACCGTTTGGTCCTGATGTTATTAACGTTGCAGGACAACAACAGGCCATCACTAGTACATACACAGTAACTCTTGAGTCTGAAGGTGATAGTTATGAATACATATTCACACCTAATGGAATAACCCGTAATCCAACACTAACATTATTTAAGGGACAAACATATACGTTTGACATTGCAAGCCCCGGAAATCCTTTTAGTATTAAAACACAGCGAACCGCCGGCACGTTAGATAGATACCAACCGTACGGAATAACTAATTTTGCAGTCGAGCAAGGCACAATTACTTTTACAATGCCTCATGACGCTCCGTCTGTTTTATACTATGTTAGCGAAAGCGACATTAATCTAGGTGGAGTTATTCATGTTAAGACAATTGACGAAAACACTAGAATTAATGTAGACACTGAAATTTCAGGAAAGAAATCATATACACTTCCTAACGGCACGCCACTTAGTAACGGCATGAAAGTTAAATTTATTGGAAACGTTAGCCCTGAAAAATATGCGTCCGGAGAATTTTATGTTGAGGGTGTTGGCGCAGAAATTAATTTAATTAAGGAATCCGATTTAGAATTAATTAGTGCATATACTACATCTGAATCGGTGTTGTTTGATACAACACCATTTGATAATTTACCGTTTAGTGATGCAACTGCATTTGCTGGAACCCGCGATTATATTATAATTAATAGAGCAAGCCCTGACAGAAATCCATGGACACGTTACAATCGTTGGTTCCATAAAGATGTTATAAATGCAAGTTCTACTTATAACAACAAAGTACCAAATTTAGACCAGACTGCTAGAGCAGTCCGACCTATCATTGAATTTGAAGCAGGATTGAAATTATTTAATTTTGGATTAACTGCAACTATAGATGTTGATTTAATTGATAATTATACTACAGATGTGTTTTCTACAATTGAAGGTGCATTTGGTTACAATGTTGACGGCACCCCATTAGTTAACGGCCACCGAATTTTATTTACGGCTGATACTGACGAGTTTGTAAAAAATAAAATTTACCGTGTTGAGTTTATTGACGTCCAGCGTTTAAATTCTGGTAGTAGACAAATCCATTTGGTTCTAGAAGAAGAACCAATTGAGTATCAAGTTGCAATTATTAAACAAGGTGTTATTAATCAAGGACAATCGTATTGGTTTAACGGATCAACATGGATTAAAGGACAACAAAAAACTAGTTTAAATCAAGCCCCTCTCTTTGATATTGTAGATAACAATAAAGTTAGCTACGGAGATACTAGTATATATGAAGGGTCAACATTTGTAGGAACTAAATTATTTTCTTATAAAGTTGGTTCAGGAACTAGCGATACTAATTTAGGATTTGCACTTTCTTATAAAAATATTAACAATATTGGTGACATTGTTTTTAATTTTAATATACTAACTGACACTTTTCGATACAAACAATTAGTAGATGTTATTACGGTTAATACCGACATTGGATTTTTAACACGTATCTCTCCAGAAACACGTATTATAAGTTATACTAACGGATGGAAAAAATCAGAAGTCACTGAATACCAAGCTGGCGTTAGAATTTATAAAAATACATACAAGACAATAAGTGGCAAACAAGTACAAATTTTAAATAATTTTGATATTGACACATTTGACAATAAAGATGATTTAGGTGATTTAGTAGTTAAGGTATACATTAACGGTATTCGTTTAGATAAAGAATTCTGGGATGTTGTTTCCGGCCCTGTTTATAAGAAAGTAGTATTGACTACTAATATTAAGCCAGCAGATGTATTAACAATTAAAACTTTTGCAAGACAACCAATTAATCAAAATGGTTATTATGAAGTTCCGTTAAACTTACAAAATAACCCAATGAATAATCAGATAACTGAATTTACATTAGGTGAAGTAATTGACCACGTTGGATCAATTGTTGATAATCTAAATAACTTTAACGGTAGTTATCCTGGCGCAGGTAACTTAAGAGACTTAGGTAATACTACTGCTTACGGTACAAAATTTGTACAACATAGCGGACCTCTAGGCTTATCATTGTATCACATTACAAGCCAAGAAAATAACATTATTAAAGCACTAGATGAATCTAAAGAAGATTATAATAAATTTAAAAGAAACTTTATATCAATCATTGATACAATTGGGATACACGATACAAACCCCATAACCCAAGTTAATTTAATTTTAAAAGAAATTAACAAAGATGTTCCAAAGACATCGGCTTATTATTTTAGTGATATGGTTGGTTCAGGCGCCAACATATATAATTCTTATACAGTAATTGATTATAGGATAAAAACATATCCATTAAGTGCAGTATTTAATTTAGATGAATTATCAAATAAAGCAGTATATGTTTATTTAAATGGTACTCAGATGTTATTTGATAAGGACTATACATTTAACGATCAAGGGTATATTGAAATTACAGATGGCGTTAATTTACAAAATGACGATACTATTACTGTTTACGAATATGAAAATACCGACGGATGCTTTATTCCACAAACGCCTACTAAATTAGGAATATGGCCAAAGTATGAACCAAAGATTTTTGTTGATACAAGTCTTATAACACCGAGAACAATGATACAAGGCCACGATGGCAGTTTAGTGTTATCATATGGCGATTACCGTGACGATTTAATTTTAGAATTAGAAAAGCGTATCTTTAATAATGTCAAAGTAAAATACGATACAACTATATTTAACATACACGATTTTGATCCTAGTTATGTTAGAACAACTAATTACAGTTTAGCAGATTTTAACGAAACATTAGCCCCACAATTTTTTAAATGGACGGGATTAGTTAACAAAGATTTTACTAAGCCGTTGTCGTATGATAAAATTAATCCATTAACTTATAATCACAAGGGGTATGCGGCACCAGATGGTAGGCAAATTCCTGGCTACTGGAGAGGAGTATATCGATGGATGCTAGACACTGACCGCCCTAATAATGCACCATGGGAGATGTTAGGGTTTACCTTAGAGCCAGTGTGGTGGACATCAGTGTATGGCCCAGCCCCATATACAAGTGATAACAAGATTTTATGGCAAGACCTTAGTGAGGGATTGGTAAAAGAACCAGGCAAGCCGGTTGTTCAATTAACAAAATATGTTAGACCTTTTTTACTAGATCATATTCCTGTTGACGAAAACGGGAATATAATTAGTCCTATTGATGCAGGCATTGCTAATGGTAGTGGAATTGAAAACAATGCTGATTATGTATTTGGTGATGTAAGCCCGGTTGAATCAGCATGGCGCAGAAGCAGTTATTATCCTTTTGGATTTTTATCTACTATACTACTATTGTCCCCAGCTAAAGTGATAGGACTAATATTAGATAGATCAAGAATTATTAGAAACTTAACAGGCCAGTTAGTTTATAAAGATACTGGATTAAGGATCTCTCCAGCATCTGTAGTATTACCGAGCATTTATTCTAGTACAAGTAGAGTGCAAACTGCCGGTTTAATTAATTATATTGTAGACTATATACTCAGTGATAATTTAAGATCATATAATGCATTTCAGTATAATTTAAAAAATATTAACCCCCAACTAAGTTATCGACTAGGTGCGTTTACTAGTAAAGAAAAATTTAATTTCTTACTGGATAGTAAATCAGCAACAAGCACCGGCGGAATTTTTATACCGCAAGAAGATTTTGATGTAATTTTAAATATAAGTAGTCCTGTTAAAAAAATTACTTATAGCGGTGTAATTATTACGCGGTTACCAAACGGATACGACATAAAAGGTTACAGCAAAACACAACCGTATTTTAAATATTATCCATATCTTAAAGATGGCCCAACAATTAATGTTGGTGGTATTTCTGAAGAATTTTCATCTTGGACAGCTAACCAGCAATATGCATCCGGTAAAATTGTAAAGTATAACAATCGCTATTATAGAGCAAATTCAACTCACCTAACTATTGATGTATTTGAACCTAAATTTTACCAGGCGCTAGCAAGTCTTCCTGTTGTCGGCGGTCGAGAAGCAACCCTTAGAACAGTATGGGATCGAACAACGGTAATAACAATTCCATATAGTACTAAATTTAGAACTGTACAAGAAGTTGTTGACTTTTTGTTAGGCTACGGCGAATGTTTAAAAGACCAAGGATTTATATTTGATAATTTTAACACAACATTAGAAGCTGTAACTAATTGGGAAACTAGCGCAAAAGAATTCCTATTCTGGACAACTCAAAATTGGGCTAGCAGTCAAGACAAGTGGCAAGATTGGCTTCCAAATGTAGAAACTAAGTATCAAGAAATTATAAAATACAATGGAGAATACTATCAAGCTATTCGACTTAGTCCTGGATCTTCAATCTTTATAGATGATGATTTTGAAAAGTTAGATGGGTTATCTACTGTTGGTAGTAGTGTTATTAGTTTAAGTCCGGCGGCATATAGTGTTAATTTCTCAGTGCCATATACAGTAGTTGATGATATTAAAAGTGCTTTTAACGGTTACGAAATTTTTAAAGTTGACGGATCACCAATTGCCCCTACCTTTTTAAATTCTTACAGATCTGATAATGCGGTAAGTTATACCCCAGACGGTTCAGACGGTATATTTGGTGTATCATTTTACCTTGTGCAAAAAGAACAAGTTATTCTTCTTAAGAATACTACAATGTTTAACGATACAATCTACAATCCAGAAAGCGGATATAGACAAGAGCGCATAACAGTTTCTAGTTATGTAAGTACTGGCTGGTACGGTTCTTTTGATGCTCCTGGATTTATATTTGACCAAGCTAAGGTACAAGAGTGGGCACAGTGGACTGACTATGCATTGGGTGATATTGTTAAGTATAAAGAATTTTATTATAGTGCTAAGTCTCAAGTTCCGGGAACTGCAGAATTTAATGATGTTAGTTGGATTAAACTAGCAGGCAAACCTAAACCTGCCTTGTTGCCTAACTGGAGCTATAAAGCAGAACAGTTTAACGATTTTTATAGTCTAGATAGTGACAATTTTGATGTAGGCCAGCAAAAAATGGCTCAGCATTTAATTGGATACCAAAAACGTCAATACCTTGAAAACATTATTAAAGATGATGTTAGTGAATTTAAATTCTACCAAGGTATGATTATTGAAAAGGGTACACAAAACGTTTTAAATAAATTGTTTGATGTACTGAGTGTTGAAGGCGAAGAAAGTTTAAAATTCCACGAAGAGTGGGCAATTCGAGTTGGACAGTATGGCGCAAGCTCTGCATTTGAAAATATTGAATTTATTTTAGACGAATCACAATTTAAAAACAATCCTCAAGGTTTTGAACTAGTAACCTCAATCGATCCTGAATTATCTGATTTTATTATCCGCCAGACTTTTAATGATGTTTATTTAAAGCCAGTAGGATATAACAATAATCCATGGGCTACTGTTAAAAATTACAATCCTTATTTACGAAGTCCTGGTTATGTTCGAGCTAATGAAGTTAGTGCAGTTTTAAAAACTATAGAAGATATTGCAAATGAAGATACTGCAAATATTAATAATGGTGATTATGTTTGGGTAGGATTTGCACCTAAACCTAAAGACTGGGATGTCTTTAGATATACTCCTGCATCTTTTGAAGTAGTAAATGCAACCCATGTTGGAGCAGACCAAGAAGTAATCCTTGAAATTAACAAGTTAGCAACCTTGATGCCCGGCACTTACTTAGGTATTGAACATGTATCGTTTAACGGGTTTTATAAAGTTAAAAGTTCTATCCTTAACACAATTATTTTAGAATATACACAACCTGATTGGCAGGAATTTGTTCCGGGTACTAGTGTTCAAGTGTTTATATTAGAATCAAAGAGAGTAGGATCAATCGATCTTGCGGACACAGTATTCACTAAAAAAATTAACACCGGTGAGTTATTATGGACTGACAATTCCGGTGATGGACTATGGGCTACTTGGGAATATAATCCAGTATATCAGAAAACACAATTAAAATCTCAAGCACCTACTAAAGGGTTAGGCTTTGGTCAAACAATAAGTTTAAACAAAGCCGGATCAGTGGCGGCAGTATCAACAAATACTGGTGAGATTAGCATTTTTAGCAAAGATAATCCTAGTGTACCTTGGGTTCAAAAGCAGACAATTGCTAAACCGGTTATATCAGATAATGAAAAAATATGGAACAGTATTACTGTATACTCTGTAAACGATATTGTGTTTTATATAAATTCTTGGTACGTTCCAACACAGACAGTACCATTAAATACTCCGCCGGCAACTAATTTAGATTATTGGGATCGGGTTTATTATTCAGATATTACTGCAATGTCCTCAGATGGTACTTGGCTTGCAGTAGCAAACCCAACTGCCTCAAATGTATTAACTAACGAAGACGGCACAGTAGGAAGGTTAGGAACTCCGTCGGAGTTGACAAAACAAGGAGTTGTATCTATCTATAAAAGAGATAGTAACGGAGTGTATTCTTTAGTCAACACGTTTGTAAGTCCAGACCCAACCGACAATGAGCTATTTGGATCTGCACTATCATTTGGTAATTCTGTGTTATTTGTTTCGGCAATTGGGAACGACAATCAAACAGGCCGCGTTTATCAATTTACTTACGGGCAAACTGTGTACGGAACTGCATTGTATAATCCAATAGGTAGTTTGGATACCGTAATTAAAGTAACCACTACTGCCGGTGTTGCGCCGGGAATGGAAGTAGTTGGCGCAGGATTTACACGCGGGCAGGTTGTTGAAGAAGTACAAAGTCCTACACTACTAAAGCTAAGTGCCGCACCAGATTCGGAGCCAAGCGGCCGATTGAAATTTGTAATAACTGATTGGAGTTACGAAGATTTATTTGGATTCTCTATGGGAGAAACTGTTGGATCACAATTTGGTTTTAGTTTAGATGTTAGCAATGATTCTTCTACACTAGTAGTTTCAGCACCTCAGGATAAAAAAGTATTTGTTTATCAAATCATACCAGATGCAATGCCGATACATGATCAGACTATAACAGGTGATGATTTAGAGTTTGGATATAGTTTAACAATTTCTGATAATGCAGAGTACGTTGGAATTTCATCAATATTAGCAGACAATACTAAGGTAGATCAAGGTGCAGTATACATTTATAAAAAATCTAATGATGAGTATACCATTACCCAGTCACTAACAAATATTGCACCTGAAGATGCAGGATATTTTGGTAGCAAGATTTCCTTCATGAACAATTATAATACATTGGTTGTTTATAGTGCTGCCGCAAATACATCGGTGGCGACAACTTTTGATGCTAGCGAAACAATATTTGATGACAAGTTAACATCATTCTCAACTCAACACAAAGATAGTGGCCGTGTTGATGTGTATGACAGATACAACAATAATTGGGTGTTTAGCGAAAGTTTGCCAATGGATAATACAGCCGATGACCGATACGGTTACAGCGTAGCAATTGGAGCTAACCATGTATTTGTTGGTGCACCTAGTGCAATTGACCGTACAAAAGCTGCCGGCGTAATCTATGAATATAGCAAGTATGAAAATAGATACAGTTGGGAAATTTTACATAAAGAAATTAAAAAAGTAGATTTAACTAAAATTAAATCAGCATTCTTATACAATAAAGAAACCAACAAGTTAATTACATACCTTGATGTTATAGATCCAGTACAAGGAAAAATTCCAGGTATTTCTGAACAAGAGATCAAATATAAAACATTTTATGACCCAGCAACTTATAGTGTTGGTAATAGTGCAGTTAATGTTGATGACGGTATGGCTTGGACTAAAGAGCATGTTGGCGCATTATGGTGGGATCTAAGTACTGTTAAATTCTTAGATAGTCACGACAATGACACTGTTTATAGAAATAGTTCTTGGAATACATTGTTTCCGGGTTCGAGCATTGACATATATGAGTGGGTAGAATCATCTTTATTGCCAGCAGGTTGGAATGCACAAGCTGACACTGATACTGGAATAACACTTGGCATCAGCGGCACAACCTTATACGATAATTCAGTGTATAGTGTTGAGAAAAAATATGATAATGTAAGCAAGTCATTTAGAAATACATATTTCTACTGGGTTAAAAATAAAGCAACAGTTCCAAACATTGCTACTAGACATATATCTGCACAAGATGTATCAGAGCTAATTGCAAACCCACGTGGACAGGGATATAAGTTTTTAGCAATTACTGGAACTAATTCTTTTAGCCTTGTAAACGTTAGTCCGTTGCTAGAAGACAATAATGTGGTATTATCAGTACAATACTGGATAGCTGACCACCAAAATCAAAGCGTACATAGTCAGTGGAAAATTATCAGTAGAAACCCAACTACTATATTGCCTCAAAGCATTGAATTAAAATGGTTTGATAGTCTATGTGGTAAGGACGAGCAAGGACGACTAGTACCTGATCCAGTGCTAGCACCAAAAATTAAATATGGTGTTGAAAATAGACCTCGCCAGAGTATGTTTGTTAATCGATTTGAAGCCTTAAAACAACTATTTGAAAAAGTAAACATTGGTTTATCAACCGAACAGATCATAGGCCAAAAGAATATTAGTTTATTAGAATCGCATGACCTTGAGCCGAATATCAATTTAGGATTATATGATGTAGTATTTGATACCGATGCTGAGTTACGTTTTGCAAACGTAGGAAGATTTAAAATAGCAGAATTAATACCAATAATTGTTAATGGTGCAATAACTGGAGTTACTATTGTTTCAAAAGGTAATGGTTATGTTAACGCACCATATGTTGATATATCAGGCAACGGCGTAGGGGCTAAAATAAAAGCAATTATTAACACTAGAGGACAAGTCACAGGTGTAACAGTCATCACATCGGGTGAAGGGTATACTGATGCAACAATTATGACATTGAGATCCTACTGTGCATTAGTGCATTCTGATTCTCAAGCATTAGGCACATGGAGTATATATTCATATGATCTTTCTACATTCCAATGGTCTAGAATTCGATCACAAAGCTATGATACTAGAAAATACTGGAATTACATTGACTGGTATGCAACGGGATATAATGCATATTCTCTAGTAAATTATTCAGTGCAAACTTTTGTAGAATTAAATGCAGTAGAAACCTCAATTGGACAGCTAGTTAAAATAAATTCTACAAGTGAAGGCACCTGGCTATTGCTAAGAAAGTATGCCGACTCAATGTCAGTAGATTGGACACAAAGTTACGAAATTGTTGGAGTTCAAAACGGAACTATACAATTTAATTCTTCATTGTATACTTTTACTAACACAAGTTACGGATACGATGGTTCAGTGTATGACGGAAATATATTTGACAATTCTGCATCTATTGAGCTTAGAAATATTTTAACTTGTTTAAAAAATAATATTTTAATTGATACACTACGCCAGCAATATTTAGATTTATTCTTTTCTTCAGTTAAGTATGCATTTGTTGAACAAAATTATATTGACTGGATTTTTAAAACAAGTTTTGTAAAAGCTCAGCACAATGTTGGCGAACTTAAACAACCGATAACATACTCTAGCGATAACCTAGCAGATTTTGAATCATATGTTTCCGAAGTCAAACCTTATAGAACAAAAGTTAGAGAATATGTTAGTTCTTACTCTAAAACTGATAAGAGTCAGTTGTCTATAACTGATTTTGATATACAACCAGTATACTATGACGGTGCATTACAAGTAATTGATGCTAGAGTAATAGATGATGTTATCCAAGTAGAACAAAACGCATTAATACAAGAATATCCGTGGAAGCACTGGGTTGACAATGTTGGATACACAGTAACTGAAATTAAATTAGTTGATGGCGGCTCTGGATATCGTATGGAACCAGTTGTAAGATTTTCAAATATTTCAGGTAGCGGTGTTAGTGCTCGAGCATTAATAGCCAATGGAAAAGTTAATAGAATAATTTTATTAACAAAAGGTTCTGGATATCTAAAAGCACCCGTTGTACTAATAGAAGGTGGATTAGCAGAAGGCGGAGTCTCAGCTACCGCAGTTGCAATAATTGGAGATAGCCTTGTCCGTTCTAATTTAATTAAAATAAAATTTGATCGACTAACACAAAATTATTTTATCACACAATTAGAAGAAACCGAAACATTTGTAGGAACCGGAAGTCGTTTACAATTTCCATTAAAGTGGGCACCTGACGTAAGGATCGGTAAAGCAGTAGTTACTGTTAACGGTGTAAGCGTGTTACGGGATGATTATAAATTAAAAATAGTAAAATCAACAGCTAGAGGTTATACATCTTATGCAGGATCAATCACTTTTGACAAGGCCATTGAGAAAAATATTGTTGTAGTTGTAAATTACATTAAAGATTGGTCATTATTAAATGCCGCTGATCGTATCCAATATTTTTATAACCCATCATCGGGTGACATTGGTAAAGACTTGTCTCAGTTGATGACAGGTGTTGATTACGGCGGCGTAATTATAAACGGATTAAGCCTAGTAGAAACTGAAGGATGGGATAGTGTACCATTTAATAATGACAAATGGGATAGTGCAGACTCTACGTTCGATGATTACATTGTTACAGTTGCAGCCAATACACACTCCTTTACATTACCATATATTCCCAAAGCTGGTACTATAATTAACTTGTATTATATCAAACAATACAGCGTAGAATATGTGTCAAATGGTGTTATTCTCGATTACCAATACGATCCATATGCTACATCGTTATCAGTATATGTTGATTATACAATTACTACTACCGCATTAAACATTAAAGGTAATACAACATTAATCATTCCTAACACTAGCGTAGTTAAAGAAGGGGATGTTGTAACAACGGCATTATCCGGAGTGTTTAGTTATGGTACACGAGTAGAAAGTATTGTTAATGGCACAACGCTGAAATTAGATCAAATTTTGTTTGATGACATTGCCAGTGGAACTAACATTACATTTAGAAAACCGTTAGTGAAGAATATTGACTATACAATTAATGTTATTGGTTTATTAACACTTACCGAAGCCGCTACCAATAATTCTACTATAATAATTACATCACCTCTAGACTCTATTCGTTTAGATGATCCAGAATACAGTTCTGTTAGTTTAGGTGATTGGCTACCAAGCAATAGTTATATAGTTGGCAATGTTGTTACTGTTAAAACAAATAGATATGTATGTAAAACAGTACACACCTCGTCCCAGGACTTTTTAACAGATACATCAAGCAAGTGGAGATTAATAACTCCGACAGCAATTATTGATACATTTGTTGGAAACGACGAAGACGATACAATTACTATTGATGGTTCTTACCAAGTAAATGCAGGTGATAAGTTTATCTTACGTAAAAATACTAGCGACGGTAGTATTAAACCTCAAGAAAATGATTATGACACAGCATTAATTGGCGGCGACTTAGCTTACCAAAGTGCAACCGGTCTTCGCGCAGAAGACATCATCGTCGACGGTGACGGCTTTGTAACACCAACAAGTAGTCCGGCAACTGAAGAAGTTGTTCCGGGACATGTATTTGATGCAGTTTCAATTAAGGTATATGATAGGCCAACAACTGGCTCAGCGAATATTAAAGTTAATAACTATGTTGCTGACGGAATCACATACGAATTTAATATTGGTCAACAAATTAACAGCAGTCAAGCAGTAATTGTAAAAGTAGATAATGAAATTAAAGATGTACGCCGCACAATTTTAACACCCCCACCGCCAACAACTATCGGTGATTACGATGTTAATTTTGTTAACGATAAGATAATATTCAATGTTGCACCGGCAGCAAAACAAATTGTTACAATTTATAGTTTTGGATTTAGTGGAACAAACATTTTAGATCTTGATTATTTTGTTGGTAATGGCACTACACAAGAATTTATTACTAAAGCGCCGTGGCTGTCAGACCTTACTTCGTTGGTATATATTGACGGGGTTCCTACATCAGTTGAATTATTTGAAACAGATCTAAGTTATGAAAGTAATAAACGAACAGGTTTACGATTTAATGTTCCACCACCAGCTAATTCAATAATTAATTTTATTGTGGTTAGCGGAATAGAACAAACATTTGCAATAACAACAACTGAAAAAATTGCTACTGACGGTCGAGAAAATCTTGGTCCGCCTCCATTAAGCACCCCATTAGGTACTTCGACTTATTCTTTAGAAAATAAAATAGGTGATTCTAAACCTGTAGAATCTAATATGATTGTTAGAGTAAACCAAGAAATATTACCAGCGGCAAACAACAGTTATTATAAAGTTGGCGGAAAAAATGGACAACAATTAACTTACATTATTGATGAAAATAAATTTAAACCTTATACATTAAATATTACAGACATTGTAGTTTATGTTGGTGATGTCATGTTACGTTTAGGTCCAGATTTTACAATTGATCTAAGCATAATAAATGTTAAAATTAACCGCCGTGTACGAGATTTATATTTAGGACAGACATTGGTTGTAAGTATAGTTCCAAATAGAGATAATTTAGGACAAAGTTATATATATTTGCCAGGTGTTAATAATACCCAACCACGAATTGTATTCAACCAAATATATACAGAATCTGATACCGTTGAAGTTATTAGTTCATATAAACATGACGTGTTAGATATCCAGAGAACTACTGTAACTGCAACTACTGATATTGTAGCAACTCCTAATACTTTAGAATATTACAATTATGTTGGAGTTACTAACGGTGTTATTAAATTAGATAGAGCAGTTATTGATGAGCGTTATGTTTGGGTAACTAAAAATAATACATTATTAACACCAAGTATAGATTTTAAACTTACTTCTGATAAACAATTTGTTAAATTAGCAGATGAACCCAACATGGGCGATGAAATTTCCATTATGACATATAGTAACAATGTGCTAGTATCTGGAATTGCATATATGCAATTTAAAGATATGTTAAACAGAACACACTTTAAGAGATTGAGTGCTAATAAACAAACGCAACTGTTACGAGATTTAAAATACAATGATGTGGAAATTTTCCTAATTGATGCTACTAACTTTGATTTGCCTAATAAATTAAATAATAAACCTGGCGTAGTTGAAATACGAGGCGAACGCATTGAGTATTTTGAAATTACTGGAAATATTTTACGTCAGCTCCGCCGAGGAACATTAGGAACCAGCACCCCATTAGTACACAACGCAGGTGCATTTGCTCAAGATATCGGGCCAGGCGAAACTATACCTTATACTGACACTCTAACTATTGACAACGTTATATCAAATGGAACTAATACTGTAAACTTAACATTTGTTCCTGGAAACTTTGATACAACATGGGAATATTTAGGAACATCAATGTCCTTAAGTAAATCATTGGAACTAGCAAAATCAGCTGTTGAAGTATTTGCAGGTGGGATTCGATTAAAGAAAAATCCGTACAAAGTTTATAGTGTTGATGTTCATCCAGAAAGTCCCGAAGGTGATGTTGAGTTTGACGAAGAGTTTACAGTTAACAATATAACAAAAACAGTTGAGTTAACAGTGCCTGTTGCGTTTGGTACTCGAGTTACTGTAGCAAAACGCACCGGCATTGCGTGGGACTCAACAAGAAATATTTTATATACTGATAATAAGGTTGCTGGATTCTTAAAAGCTGAGCCCGGCATTTGGTATACTAGTATGAAACAGATAAGTACTGTTACACCAATCATTACAACTTCTTTTGATAGTACATCAACAGGGTTTGACAGCACAACTATAACATTTGATCAAGGATAAAAGATGGCGCAACAACTTATTCAAACAGGAATATCGGCAAATGACGGGAATGGAGATACTCTTCGTATTGCCGGCACAAAGATCAACGAAAACTTTACAGAGTTGTACGATTCTGTCTACACATTACCAACAGCAGGTGTTGGTAGTGGTGGAACATTAGGGGGTGTTAAAGTAGACGGCACCACAATTACAGTTACCAACGGAATAATTACTGCTAACTATACCACGTATACATTACCAACTGCTAGTACAACTGTATTGGGCGGAGTTAAGATCGATGGAAGTACTATTACATTAAATGGCAGTAATCAATTAGTATCTACGCAGTACTCATTACCGGTTGCTACTACCTCCATGTCAGGCGGAGTTAAGATTGATGGAAGTACTATTACTATTTCTAACGGTGTAATCACTGCCAACTACACAAATTACACATTGCCGATAGCAACAACAAGTGTGTTAGGTGGCGTTAAGGTGGACGGAACCAGTATTTCAATAACTGATGGGGTCATATCGTCCAGTGTGCCAACAACGTCAAGGACAACCGCTAGTGTAACTAGCGCAAGTTTAACAGCAGGATCTAGCGGAACATATACAATAACTGGATTTAAGGGATATGCATTATTAAAAATACAAACTAGTTCTGCGGCTTGGGTAACATTATATACTGACACTGCGGCTAGAACTTCAGATTCGTCAAGATCGGAAGCAGTTGATCCGTTGCCAGGATCAGGGGTAGTTGCAGAAGTTATTACAACTGGAGCAGAAACTATTGTAATTAGTCCGGGTACAATTGGTTTTAGTAATGAAGGAACGCCAACAACTAGTATTCCTATCAAGATTGTTAATAAGGGTGTATCGTCTACTACAATTACAGTAACATTAACTGTATTAAAAATTGAGGATTAATATGTCTGATTTAATAGAATATATTGTAACTGCTAAAACAATGGAAGATGCTACATCTTTGCTTGACGATATGGAAACGTTAGGCGGCGATTTATATATTCCTGATAGACAAGTTGTTGTTACTCAACGTAGAGAAATTAGTAGGAACACGCATTTTCTTATTACCGAAGACGAAGCCGAACAATTGCGTAACGATCCGCGAGTATTGGCAGTAGAACAATTGCCAAGTGCATTAGGATTTGAAGCACTACCACATTGGACACAATCTGGTAACTTTGAAAAAAGTGCAACTATCGATACTAACGATAAAAATTGGGGATTATATAGAGTTACTGCCGGTACACCTTTATCTAATTGGGGAACCAATGGCGCATTTACACAAACAACGCAAACAGTTTCTACAACCAGTTCTGGTAAAAACGTTGACGTTGTAGTAGTTGATGCTCACATAAATTTTAACCATCCGGAGTTTGCTGTCAATACTGATGGAACGGGTGGCTCAAGAGCTATACAATATAATTGGTTCCAACATAGTGCAAGTTTAGGATATTCTACTACTGGCACATATAGCTACACAAGTATTTCTAGTAATCACGGAACTCATACTGCCGGAACTTGTGCAGGAAATACCCAAGGATGGGCTCGAGATGCAAACATTTATAATATGGAATTTAATTATGCAGGCGGCAACGGCCCACCTGGCTCCACCATTGACTGGTCTGTATTCATCTTTGATTATATAAGAGAGTTTCATAAAAAGAAATCAATAAATCCAGCTACTGGAAGACGTAATCCGACAGTGTGCAATAATAGTTGGGGATATTCATATGGTAACATTTCTCTCAGCGGAATTACATCGGCAACTTATCGAGGAAATACTACAGCAGTTACAGGAATAGATGCAACTAAAAAAACTACCTTAGAAGCTAACGGTGTACCAGTGCCCGCCGGCACTTATCTTTACAGAATGCCTGCAAGATATGCCGCTTTAGATGCCGACGTTGAGGATGCAATTGCTGATGGAGTGATAGTAGTAGTTAGTGCAGGTAACAGCTATTGGCCAACTGCAATAACATCATCTCAAGATTATAATAATAGTATGGTAATTGGCGGCGGCACATATTATCATTCTAGAGGATCTTCACCAAATAGCGATAATGCAATTTCGGTAGGGGCAACCGATACGGTAACGCAAGAATATAAAACAAATTTTACTAATTATGGATCTAGAGTATCTATTTACGCCCCAGGTAAAAACATTGTTAGCGCAGTATACGATACTACTGCCGCATCAGAGTTTGGCATTACACTAGCAAATGATCCAAGAAACTCAAGTTATAAATTAGGATCTATTTCAGGAACTAGCATGGCAGGACCGCAAGTTACTGGATGCCTTGCTTGTTTGCTAGAACAACAACCAACATTAACCCACGCTGAAGCATTATTATACTTAATTTCATCTTCTAAAAAATCACAGATAGCGTCAACAGGCGGCGGCGCCGGCGATTATACATCACTGGGTTCGGAATCAAATAACAGATATTTGTTTTATAAATTAGAACGACAGCTAACGGGCAATGTTTCTTCCCAAAATACTTATAAACTTAGAAGTGCAACAGGTGCTGTATACCCTCGTGTACGGGTAAGAAGTAGGGGCTAACGTTCAATTAAACTAGCAGATTATGGCACTAGATAAATATACTATAAAGAGAGAGCATTATGCAGAGTAAAGATACAACGGGAATACACTTAGAAGGTCATATTAAAATACATGATCCAGAGTCTGGCGAGATTTTTATCAATAAAAGAAATGCTGTCCACTATGAAAATATTAGTATTGCACTAGCACAAAGTTTAGCTAACAGCGGCCAGGGATTTATTTATAAAATGGCATTTGGTAACGGCGGAACAGCAGTTGACCCAACTGGTATTATTACTTACTTAACTCCCAATAGTTCTGGATCAAATGCCAGTTTATATAATGAAAGCTACACTAAGGTTGTAGATGACAGATCTAGCACAAATTCTGATCCGACAAGAAATTACATAGAAACTCGACATGTTACTGGTACAAACTACACTGACGTGTTTATTACTTGTTTATTAGACTACGGCGAACCAAACGGCCAACAAGCATTTGATAATACTAATAATAATGAAAGTTCATTTGTTTTTGATGAATTAGGTTTAAAAAGTTTTGACTCGACAGGAACAACTGATGGGCTATTGTTAACTCACGTTGTTTTTCACCCTGTATTAAAAAGTTTAAATCGATTAATACAAATTGATTACACCGTTCGAATTCAGAGCTTAACTGGCTTAGTTGGAGTATAACATGAGCTATAAAGTTCAACATACAGAAACCACAAATCCAAGTAAGCCACCAATTATTGTAGAAGACCAATCTCTTAATACAGATACAAGTGTTACATTTGTGGGCAAGAATTATCCAGGATATTCAAGGGTCATTGGTGAAAACTTTTTACATTTATTAGAAAATTTTGCAAAAAACACTGCACCAGTAAATGCAGTTGAAGGTCAGTTGTGGTATGATAATAGTCCCGGTGTTAATTTATTAAAAGTATATGATGGAACACAGTGGACCGCAGCCGGCAGTGTTAAAAAAGCAACAACTGCACCTAGCGTTGGTATTGTCGGAGACTTATGGGTTAATACAAATACCCAACAACTCCATGTGTATTCTGGATCAAATTGGTTATTAATTGGCCCTCAATATAGTTCGGGAGCTAAAACAGGTCCTGACGTAGAAACTATTGTTGATATTAATAATATTGATCATAGTGTAATGACATTGTATGCTAATAATTATAGATTAGCAATATTGAGTAAAGAATCTTTCACTCCTAAATTATTAATTACGGGATTTGAAACGATTGGTCAAGGTTTAAACATTAGTACAGTTGATACTACGAGTACAAGTTCACCTACAAAATTTTGGGGAACAGCCAGCAAAGCCGACGCATTAGTAATCAATAACGCAACGGTTGCTGCCGTAAACTTTTTAAGAACAGATGTATCAAGCATTACAAATGCTACAATTGGTGTAAGAGCTAACGGCGGCATTACAGTTGGAAGTGACCTAAGTTTTAACGTTGCAACTGATGCGGCATCAAACTCAGCAGTTTTATACTCTAAGGCTAGTGGTGGTAATCTTGATATACGTTTAACTCAAACAAACGGTACAATTACAAACGTAATCCGTGTTGATTCCACTAACAGAGTTGGTATTAACAATACTGCTCCACAAGAAGCATTAGATGTTACTGGCAATATTATAGCAAGCGGAGATGCTACAATCGACGGCGAAGTAACAGCAACTACTTTAAATATTAATTCAACATCTACATTTACAGATGATATTTCAACATACGGTCAAACATTAATTAATTATTTAGATATTGATGGGAACCCTACAACAGCCGCAGTAATATTACCCGGTAATAATACAGCTGATGCATTGTATGATATTGGTTCAGTCACCCGTAGGTTTAGAAACATTTATGCACAAGAGTTTGTAGGAAGTTTTAACGGTGCATTTACAGGATCATTATCAGGAAGCATTACCGGATCAGCCGCAAAACTTTCAAGCCCAACGACATTCCAATTGTTAGGAGACGTATCAAGTGATGCAGTATCCTTTGATGGACAAACTCCACAAACAGGATATCCACCAGGCGTAATTAAATTTACAACAACAATCAATCAAAACTTAATTA
>Ga0209191_1000038_pt1 | contig 105621 bp, 122 predicted proteins | sample S_130626_EF_Meta_FD_187320 | JGI IMG/M metagenome (GOLD analysis project Ga0209191, IMG submission 187320) | Freshwater microbial communities from Lake Simoncouche, Canada to study carbon cycling - S_130626_EF_MetaG (SPAdes) (version 2) | ecosystem: Environmental > Aquatic > Freshwater > Lake ...
CACATTACCTACTTGTGGTATTTCTAATTTAATAGAGTTATAAAGAGCATCTAAGTCTTTATCACTCATATTCTTACCCTTTCTGTAACTTTTTTCTTCAAATAAAAGTTCAAAATCTGGGTTTCCTACTTCTGGGTTTAAAATTTCGTTTGTCATAATTTTTTTTTAGTGTTTAAGTTTTAGTGTGAATTATTAAAAAGTTTTAAATTATTTAATTCTTTTTATAGATTTCTTTAACATATAGTCTCTAAGCTTTGCTGCTTCTTCAAACTTTTCATTTTTAATAAGCTCATCCATTTTATCATTTACTTCTTTAGTAACTTCTTCTAAAGTTTTATTACCTATTTTTACCGGATCTAAAATAGAATTGTAAAAATCATCCATTTCAGAAATACTAGTTAGATAAACATCCTGATTTTTAGGATTATTTAGTTTAGCACTTTTTGCTATTTTATTTAAGAATGGTTTATTTAGAGCAGAGTTTTCGATCAGATATTTTGCTAGATGATAAGGTCTATTCTTAAACATCTTTAAAAAGTTTGCTAAAATTTCATTTAATTCCTCGTTATTCATACTACATATTATAAATAATTAAATGATAAGGTTTATATTTTTTCAAATAAAATATCGAAGTAATAGTCAAATTTATAAGAAGAACTTGGTTTTTCTTGATTAAACATTATTTTAATTGAGGACTGATCAAACTCTGTTTCAGTTTGAATCTTAATTACTTTATAAGTAGGATCTATTATATTAGTTGACCAACTATTGTTATACCTAAGTAAGTTTTGATTTCTTAAATCTTGGTATCTTACATAAAGTTCAACACCTTTATACTTATATCTATCTAAAACATTTGAACGTATATAACTTGTTGCTGCAACATTTACATCATTAAACATTGTCATATCATTTCTAATACCCTCAAAAGTTCTATATTTTTTAAGTGTCGCAAATAAGTAATTAGTAAGTATTGTTTTTAGATCAATAGTTAGTATCCATCTAGTATTATTATCTAATTGATATTTTGGTTGTGTAGTATCAATAACTAAAGTATGATTTTTAAATTTATCACCTGTGTTACTACCAGGTGAATAAATATATGAATCTAATGATGTTTCAGTTGAAATATCTAATTGTTCTCCACTTGTTCTTTGATAGTAGATAATATCTTGATTATCTATACTTATGGTATCTTCTACCTCAAGCATTTTCGCACCAAAGAATGTACTTTCTTCAACCATGTTTAGTGTTCCATAAACTGCTCTATTTTGATATTCTGGTGATATATAACTTCTTCTCATTTTAATTATCTTGTGTTTTTCCTATATAAGATGGTATTACAATTGGGGTTACTATATCAAATGTATTTATTACATTTTCATCACTAGTATATTTTTGTAAATAATCTTTATTTTTACTAACCGAAACCGTTTCTAAATAATACTTCAAATCCCAAGTTGATGAGAATATAAAAAAGTCATAGATAGAATATCCAAATTCGTCTAACATAGGATATATTGATTTTTCGTCATTTACATTACCCAATCTTAGTATGTTTCCTTTTCTATTTACTTTTCTAATTTTTCTTTCTTTCATTAGACCAAAATCATTTAATAAAGTATCAAATTTATAATTACCACCAGATGGTATTCCATTAGAATCTCTTTCAAATAGTTGTAAATCATAGAATACTGGACTATAATATCCACTATATCTATGAATTTCATTTTTTATAATATTTGCATTACCATGATAGTTTTCAAACACTTTAGCAGGATATTGATTTTCGATAATATTTGCGGCAACTGGAATATTATTATAATAATTTAGTTGTGTTATATCTACTATTCTTCCTGAGTCCAATTTTCTAATTGGATTTAGTGTATTTGGAAGTTCAACTGCTCTTTTAAATAATGAATTTACTTTAATATCTAATTTATCAGGTTCTTCACATCTTAATAAATATGGTAGGTCTTTAATATTACCACCATCAACATCTGAATAACTATAATTTTTTATATTATTATTCTCATCAATAACAACATATGATATGTAGTTACTAAATCCATATTTATTACTAATATCATTGATTGCATTTATAAAATTGGCAGCAGCTAGCTTTTGATTTATATCATTATATAAACTATCTCTATTTGAGTTAGATATATTTGGTGTTGTACCATCACTTATATTTATATTTACTAATATATTTTTCCACTTTTTATTTATATAAATAATAATACCATTATTAAGATTAGTAGTAGTTTTTTTCCCACCACCTACTAAGATATTATATTTATTATTAAATTTTACTATTGAATTTGTTCCAGTTATTGAGTTAAATGACTTTGCGTCATTTCTAAACCAGTAACCTTTTGACTTAACTGGTTCAGTACCAACTGAGGGAAGATTAGAATCAGGTATATCATCTGAATTTGATGTATAAAGCTTATATACACTTTCATTATAAACAACATTATCATTCCAATAATACTGTTTTGTTGGACTCCATGATTCTATTATTTTCCATTTTGGATTTAAAGTAGTAGAATATGTTACCATCCAAGTATTCATTGTTGGGTTTAAATAATTATTATCAATCAGTGATACATAGTAATTATTTTTATAAATAACTATTGACGCAGTACTATAACCCATTGTAATAGACTTACTAGGATTCCAAAAGTCAATTGTACTAGATTGTGATGCACAAAAGTAATATTCACCAGAATTATATACAATTGATGGTTTATTAGGTTCTTGAGGTTTATAACCAAGTGGCAAAATCTCTCCATCTGACACAGTTGGTCCTACTAATGATGTGTAATTATTATAGTTAGGTGACCAAAAAACAGAAAACTCATTACTGGTATAAGTAGTCCATCTTTGTGTATATGGTGCGGATGGTATTGTAACACCATATGTTGCAAATATTGGATTATTAGTAGTACTTGAAGAATATCTATAATATAGAATATCATCATTTATAACCTTTGTAGCATCTGCCCAAGCAGTACCAGAAACTCGATATGTTTTATCCATTTTCCACTCATCTATAACAGACCATACAAGATTATTAGTTGAATCTACAAGTCCTGTTATCTTACTACTATCTATAGTATCAAATATTGGAGAACTATTATTCTCAGATAGTAAAACTGAGAATTTATAATCATCAAATATGTTAGATGCCTTTATATTGATTTTATCAATTTGATTATTTGTATTGATTGTAATACTACTAACCTCATAAATATCAAATTTTATACCTCTAAATAAAGTATGATTTGGTACAGACTCATCACCTACATTAAAATAAGAATACTTATTAGAATTTTCCTTAATCTTACCATTAAAAAATTTATTAGATTTACTAAATAAATATGTAAAATAATCATATGGATATGGTGATGTTGATTGTGTAGTTGATGTAATACTATCAAAATATGAATAAGTAAAGTTTAAATACTTATTTAACTCAAACTTAAATGTAGTATCTATATTGTTATTATTATCTACATTTTCTATATGTAAGCTATGATAAACATATGATGATGTTGCCGAGTTTATTGTGTAGAAGTAATCTAAATTTCTTTCAGATCTTGTAGGAAATGGTTCATAAACATTAGTAGTTCTATTAAAATCCTCAAAGATTAAAGAGTTATTTAATGTGTATGGTAGATCACTCGCAGATAGTGATTTATGAAATCCCCATTTACAATAAACCGGATTTTTTCTCCATATCTCAGATAAATCATTACCATCAATTTTGAATGTTTCATAGTTAGCAGTATATTCAGAAGATGTTGGTATATTAATAATTCTATTTTGATAACTAAAGTCATCTAAATTTACAGGATCTGTCAAACTTCTTATATCTTCTAAATACATTTTTGTCTCATCTGTAGTAGTAATATTTGTAGATTCTTCATATTCATATTTAGAATAACCAGTATCAACAATTCTTGTATCAAAATCTTTTATATCACAAAAATTAAGCTTATAAATTGAAAACTTTTTAGGTGCATTATTAAAATCAACTACAGTACTAACTTTTTTTGATTCTCCACGAACTTTATATATGAAATCATTTTGGTTAAAAATAAAAGAGTAGTCTGTACTAAGCATTATAGAATTATCTATACTAACTAAGTTGTGGTATAAACCATCAATTTCAATTATCCAAACATCTGCACTATCAAAACCCGCTATCTGAAAATCTTTTACTGCACTACCATCACTAGTAATTAGTTTATTAGTAGGATCTATTTCAGCATAGTTCTGATTAAAACTTGACGCAGTTAAACCGGTCAAATTTAAGTTAGTTATTATTTTATATTTAGTAACAATAACATCACCAAAATCCTCTACAGCTGATTTAGAATTTGTAGTAACTGATTTTTTAATAACACTTGCATTTTTATTAAATTTTGATGAGCTAAATCCTAAGTCTTTAGACATTCTACTTTCCGTATTAGTAAATGTATTAGGAATTTTAACCAATTGATCTGAAACAGTTTCAGTAAATTGTTCTACTTTATAGTAGTTTCCATCATACTCTACATAAAATGGTCTTTTATTCGACCACTCTTGAAGAAACGGATTTTCATTACTTGGTGAGTAAATTATATTTGATACCGAACTTGTAGAACCGCCAATCGTCACACCATTATTCTGAATAATAATATCACTTCTTAAAGGTATTGATAAATATGGTGAAACAGTTTTAACTAATTCCAAATCGTTTAAATAAAATCCATAATATCTATTTATAGACCATTTTCTTTTAATATCCGGAGTTGATGGAGTATCATCAAATAAAAATGAAAAATTTATTATATTGGGGAAAACAACCTTATTATTTTTATAAGAGTCAAATACAAACTTTTCAAGTTCAAATATTTCTTTTTCCTCATCTAATATATCATCAATAAATAAAGATTTATATGTGTATCCACCATTCTGATAATCTATACCATTCCATCTACAAAATTCCAAATTTCTAAAGTCTATATCTAATGGTGAATCCGGAAAGTATTTATTATCTGTAAAATTCTTTCCTAACCACTCACCTAATACACTTTGTTTACTTAAATCAAATACTTTAACTGTCTTTAGTTTCTTAATTATTTCAATATTAAAATTATTTCTATCTGTAGTTCCAATGCCAGAACCATCAACTCTAAAAATAATAAAGTTTTTCGGTAAACCATTTTTAGTAATGTATAAAGGAGCAAAATATTCATACTCTTCACTATAGTTTTTATTATTAACTATATTACGTGCACCATAACTATATAATTCATCATATTGATTTCTGAAATCATTTGACATTGTATCAACATCATTCTCATATTTAATTGAGAATGCAGTATCTGCTGGTAAATTTTTGTAGAAGTATGGAATCAACTCATCATAGTAATTATCTTTAGTGAAACTAACTTTCTTAAATTTGTCAAAAGATAAATTAGGGTCAGACTCAATACTATCTAAACTAAATTTATAGTTAGTATCAATCGTAACCTTAATATTTGTTGTCAATCCAACATTTGTTCTTAATAAACCAAAACTTTTCAATTTAAACTATTATTTTTTACTTGATGTTGACCAATCATCTATATATGCTGGACTACCACCAGTTGAGTTGAACTTTCTTACAATAACTTTATTTCTATTTAGATTAAATTTTAAAGTAAATATAAACGGTCTATTCTCTGCCTCATTTTCTAAGAAAAATTTAATTTTCTTAACATGTTTTACAGTTCTTGTTGAATTATTAAGATCAATATATTGATAATTTAATCCAGTTTGACTATTATCTAATGAATTAAGTTTGAAATAAATATTTAATGGAACTATAATAGAGCTTTTATCACCAACATTTACAGTCTTAACCTTATCACTATTGTTTTCTTGTATGTTTTCTAAACTTTTAACCACTGGATGTATAGTTGTTAAGAACTTAGTTGTCGATGCAATTGAAACAGTCACATCATTCCATTTTGATGGATCTAATAAAGATTTATTATTACCAATAAATTTTAATATACCTGACTCATTATAACCAACATTATAATCACTGGTAGCAAGTACATTTGTTATAGAGTTTGAATTTACCGTAGTAGCATCAAATGTATTACCTATGTTTTCGGATAATTTTGCCACAGTATTCTGTGTAATAGAGTCATAGTTCATTTGCCAAATAAATTGGTTATCTAAGTGAGTTCTTGTTTGACTAGTTTCAATAACATCATTTGTCAATAACTCATCTTGACTATTTACCCAAAAACTTTGAGGTGCTTGTGTATTATATACTGCACTACTTTGTAAATATGTTCTATTAGATAGCAAACCTAATAGTGATTCTTTTGCATTATTTTTAATTTTCATAACAAAATCTTTAATAACATAAATATTGTTTTCATAAACTCTACCAGTTGGTGCACCCTGTCCATTGAATAAAGTTAAATAATCTTCACACTCAACATTAAATGTTGTTTCAGAACCATTATTTACTATAAACTCTTGATTATTTCTAAGAATGATAATCTGAAGTTCACCTTTAGCTCTTGTAATTTTCTCTTCTAATGAAGCAATTCTATCAGATAACTTTTGTATATACGAATATAAGTCCAAAGAAACTCCATTCTCATCCTGGAAGCCAGATAGAATCTTTTTTGCTTCGTGATGGAATGTAACGTTATTTACAGTTACCGTGTCTGCTAAGTGATTATCTAATCCTTTTGCAGATAGCTCTGAATTCATACTTATTTTTAAGTCTTCTTTAGTCGCTGCAGTTAAGATAAAATCGTTTTCATTAGCAATTGTGTTTAGATCATCCGGAAAATCAATTGTAATAATTTCAGACCAATCAGATTCAACTGATGATTCTGGCCAACCAACTTCTGAGATGGATTTTATTCTAATATCAACTCTTTCATTAGATTGAATTGGAATATCTATTTGATTAATATTTGGTGTATCTGCATTAGTAACATCTTCAATTGCCCAAGTATATTCACCAGTTGATGTATTATACTCTCTTTTTCTTGCATCAGTTTTGAATTCTGTCCAGTTAGAAAAAGAAGCTTTACTTTGAGAATCTGTAATTGTAAAGGTATCTACCGGTGCTTCTCTACCGTCTTTACTGGTATATCTATACTGAACTCTAAATTGTACAATCTCTTGTGGCTTAGTACCAGTAGTAACTACGGCATTTGGAATCGGCCAGAATCCTCTTACACTAAATTTAGGAGTAACTTTATTTTTTGGATCTTTAGATAAGTCAATTACTTCTTGAGTAACAGATGCAAGTAATTTACTTTTACTATCTTTTTTATTTGTTAGTTCTTCAACTTCTAAATCTGCTTGTTTTTTTGCAGAGTCTGATTTAAACTTAGTAAATTTTGCAGTTTTATTTCTTGATAGAATAGCTTCTTGTAATTGCTGTATCTCTGATTTTAAAGATAACTGATAATTATGTTTCTGTTTAACTAAGTTAGAATCTGGAGTATCTGTAAGGTGTTTATTGATTTGAACTACCTTAAAGTTATCTAATGCCAATGTTGGTGAACCAGGTGTCCCTGCTAAAGAGTTTGGTGTTTTCTTTGCAACCAAATCTTGTAAAACAACACCATAATCATAAACATAATCAATATAGAATTGTTCCATTGATAATCCATTTGCACTAGAGTCAGAAGTAAGTCTCAAGTCATTTGTATAATAACCCGTACCTAAACTCCATTTTTTTGCAACTAAATTATTATCGGCATTTACTGGTTTAACAAAAAGAACATTTCTTTCATTATATCCAACACTTACTCTAACCTTCTTAGTGTAAATAACAGATGAATAAACTTTTAAAGTTCCAATTCCAACCGGAATTGGTTCAATACCTTCAAGTCTCTCTACTCTAATTCTTGGATTAGATTCTGCCGTTGAAACTTCTAATATTTTATATCTTGTTGATGTTTTTTCTGAATTTATAATAACTTCATCTCCAATAGATAATTTCCTAGTTGAATTTGCATCAACTACTAAATAGTCTAATGTATCTAAAACATACCAAAGTTTTCTATTTAATCTATCTTCTTGTATTCTTAAAACACTAAATTGACCATCATATAATAAATTGTTAGGTTCCAAATCGAACATTTGTTCATCATACTTAGGATTAGTCGGATTTAATAACCCAGTAGTTGTAGTATACCAGTTTTCAAATTCTGATATAATAATATTAGGGTTTCCTCTAAATAATTGATTATAACTATTTAACGCTGACTGACCTAGTGTAGTAAAAGAACCATCTGCATTTTTTGCAAATTCAACAATATATCTTCTTATCAAACATTTTCTAACATTATCTTCAATTTTACCTGATAAATCAAGTTCTACTGAGACCATAGGGTCCATAAGGGAATCAAAAAACCAATTAGGTGCAGATTTAAAGGTACTTAAAGCACCTAAGCTTCCAATTGGAGTAGGATCTCTATTCAAATCAACTGTAATAATCTTTTTGTATTTATTTTGTGATGATGTTTGAATTAAAGCACCTGCTGCATCAATACTATAAAGTGAATTAATATTATTATTTAATCTATCAATATCTGCTTTTAATGATGTAAAAGAAGGTAATGTAAAATTTCTCAATACACCATTCTCATCATATACTTGAAGAGTAACAGAAGAGTCTGTTGTTGTTGTTAGAGAATTGATTTTAGATAAAATCTCAACAATATTTTTATTATACGTTATTATTTGATCCGCTACTTTTGGAAATGAACTTTGAACCATTTTATGATTTTTGATTTTTTAGTATATATTAAATTTTGTTTATTCTTTAAGTTTTATTTTGTATATTTGTTACATGAAGATATATGATGTAACATTTAATGATGGTGGTTGGCACAGCGGTCCACTACCAAGTTTTCAGATAGTAGCAGAAAACAAAGAACAAGCAATTGAAAAAGTTTTGGAGAAACATCCAAGATATAAAACAGGTTATGACAAATGGGTAACTGAATTCAAAATAGAAGGATATGTTATCGAAGTTTATGATGAAAAATCATATAACAGAGATAAAAATTTGGAAAAACTAATATAACTTCGTATATTTGTAGAAATATAATAATTATGATAGATAAAATAGTAGCAAAATTAGAAGAAGCAAATGTGGCTTATAGAACTGGTAATGAAATTATGTCTGATAAAGAGTATGATTCATTACTTGAATTGTTATATTCATATGACCCAGAAAATGAAATATTTTCTAAAGTAGGTATTGAAATTCTTGACGAAACAAGAAAATCAAAGCTACCTATTGATATGGCTTCTATGAATAAAATTAAAACCATTGAAGATATACGTACATGGTTAAGATTAAAAGGTATCAATCCGAATACTGAAATCGTATGTACTCCAAAATATGACGGACTTTCTTTATGTCATGACGAAATCAATACAAACACCTGGACTAGAGGTGATGGCGAATTCGGCCAGAAGTCAGATGAACACTACAAACTAATACAAAATCACCTATCTTTAAAAAGTGATGTATTCACATATACTTATGGTGAGGTTATAATGCCTAAAAAAGTTTTCTTAGATAAATACTCCGCAGAGTTTGCCAATCCAAGAAACTTAGTTGCAGGTTTACTTAACTCAAAAGAAGTAACAGAGCCACTAAAAGACTTACAATTTATTAAATATGGTGCAATACCAAATGAAGGATTTAACTTTAAAACCAAGTCAGACATATTAGATATGTTAAACTCTGGTCAAGAAGTTAAAGTAAACTATCATTTATTCATTGCAAAAGATATTACCGAAGACCTTTTAGTAGAATTATTTAAAAGATGGTCTACTGATTATGAAATCGATGGTATAATTCTTGAAGTAAATGATCTTAATCTACAAGAAAGTTTAGGTCGTGAGACTTCTTCTAATAATCCTTGTTACGCAAGAGCATTTAAACACGATAGTTTTGAACAAAAATCAGAAGCGACAGTATTAGGTATTTCATGGAATATCTCTAAACACGGTCTCTTAAAACCTGTATTACATATTACTCCAATTAAATTAGATGGTGTTACTGTTTCTAACGTAACTGGTAACAATGCTAAATTCGTAAAAGATATGGGTTTAGGAATTGGTGCGAAAGTTGTAGTTAAAAGAAGTGGTATGGTTATTCCTCTAATCGTAGAAGTATTAGAAACTGTTGATTTTGTTATGCCAGTTGTTGAAGGTACTGAAATCGACTGGAATGAAAATGGTATTGAATTGATTACTTTAAGTGAAACCGACGATCAAAAGTTAAAACAGAATGTTGCTTTCTTTGAAATATTAGAAGCAGACAATGTGTCAGAAGGTATTATCACTCAACTATGGGATGCTGGTTATCAAACTATCGAGGACATTTTAAATGTTACTCCTACTCAATTAGAAAATATTGACAGATTTGGTAAAAGAAAAGCTCAGATTGTTTATAACTCAATTAAAAAGTCAGTTACTGATGTACAATTATCTAAACTTCAACATGCCACTGGTTTGTTTAGAGGATTAGGTAGCAAGAAGTTAGCTTTATTAGAACACTTCACAACTAAACCTACAGTCAATCAAGTTATGGAGATTGAAGGATTTGCCGAAATTTCTGCAAAAGTTTTTGTGGATAACTATGATAATTTCTTTACTTTTGTAGGAAATCTTCCTATAACGATTGCTAAAAAGGTAGAATCAGTAAAAGTTGGTACAGACTTAGATGGTAAATCATTTGTATTCACAGGAGTTCGTAGAAAAGATTTAGAAGAAGTAATTGAGTCACGTGGTGGTAAAGTTTCTGGTTCTGTATCTAAAACTACAACATATTTAGTAATGAAATCAAAAGGTTCGGGTTCAAGTAAAGAAACTAAAGCAGTTTCACTTGGAGTAGTAATTTTGACAGTAGAAGAATTAGAAAACTTATTATCATAATGAAAGGAGATATAACAGAAGTAATTATCGAAAGATTAGAGAAACTTCAAAAAGATATATTAGATTTACAAGATTTTGCAATTAGATCAAAGAACTTTAGTTCTAATATAGAAGCGGGTGTTTTCAAAAATGTGGAAGAGGGTATCATTAAGAATCTTCATAAGGCAAATAGAGGACAATTATTCACTATTCTAAACAATTATAAATTTCGTTATTACTACGAGTTTAACAAAGATAAAAGTTTGATTATAAAAGAGTTAAGAGATAATAGATTAAAAGATATATTAAATGGCGAAGAAGAGAAATAAAATATTTGTATTAGGTGATTCTGTTTATAGATCAGAAAAAACCTTTTTGAATAACATAAAAAGAATAATTTCAAGACAAGATTTTGAAAACAGTTATGCAGCAAGAATGACTTATCAAATTTTTGAAGTTAGTGAGTCTGGCACACTTGTTGATTATAAAACAAGAGTAGATCAAGTTAAAGTTAGTAATGAAAGAGATCTTCAATTGAAGTCCTTATTGGACCAATTAGATCCAATGGATAATGCGGTATTGACAATCATCAATATGTATCCTACATTAGAAACTGATAATAAAAGAAGAGGAAATATTTTACATGGATTAAACAATATAAAATTTGAGATTGATAATTTCAAAAAATATATTATTGATAACAAAGCTTATTTTTTAAATCTATCTACTGATTTAGAGTGGTTGAAAGCAATTTTAACTATTCACAATTTTAGAGACTGTAGTTCTCATAGATACTATGATTACTCTCAAAGAAAATATGTAACTACACAATCTAGTGATGAATTACTTGCGACATTTAGACAAGCAAAACTAGAATTAAGAAAAAAACGTAAAACAAAATAATATGATTTGGTTAGGGATATTTATAGGACTCATACTAGGTATGGGTTCTACTTGTCTTTACTTCCTATCGAATTCAAAAGATACGAAAGTTAAAGAGAAGTTTTTAAGAAGAGGTATTTGGACAAATACTTATACTACTGTTGCCGGTAAGTCATTTCATGTTCAATTTGAATTAGGTGAATTAGAAAAAACCTCGGTAAGATCTAAAGTAGAGATTATTTCTATGACCGCAGATCAATCAGAGTTTAATACTGATTTAACTAAAAAACGTATCGGTGATATGGTCAATAATACTTGGATCAATTCAGAAGGGATTGAATGGATTGAAGACGACTTAGCAAAGAAAAGAAACGATAAAATTGAAGAAATACTTAAATAAATATGACATTAAAAGAGATTAGAGATTTTATGCTTAGTCGTTTAGTTACACCTGTGTATGACGGTAGCGATTATTATGACGACGACGGTCATTGTGGAGACACATTATATGACGAAATTGTAGAATTTTGGAAAGATTTCAATACAGATGAAGATTTTTATTATCTAGTATTTGGAACTTTTGAGAATGAGTTAGACTTACACGGTGGTAGATCTTATCTACTTCCAGAAGAAGAATTAGCACCTATGTGTTTTGAATATCTTGTAAGTAAAGGATTTACGGAAGAAAGATTTAGTAAACTAATATTTAATTCTAATGAATTGAATGAACTTATTGAAGAATTATTTGAAAGTAAATCGTATATTAGAGACGTTAAAATAAATGAAGTTCTTAAAGAAGTGACTACTCCTATAAACATTTGGTCGAGTTATAACTTTGAAACTACAGAAAAACATACGTTCATAGATTGGATAAGAAAATTAAATAAAGTGTAAGGAAATAACAACTTTTTAATATATATATATTATAATAATATTAAAGCAATTAGAATAATAACAAGCCAAAATCACAATTAAAAAGCAATTGACTGCAAGTCAAAAAGAAAAATCAAAAGCAATCTATGGAATTAAGCAAAACCCCATTCTCTGAACAAGAGAAAATTTTTAAAGAAAGAACTGGTAAAGACTTCGCAACACTTTATCAAAAGTATTATCCAAAACTAATCTACTTTACATCAAGAATTTGTAATGATGTACAAAAAGCAGAAGACATTTCGACAGACTCATTTATGATAGCTCTGGAAAAAATAGAAATGTATCAAAAAGAAAAATCACAATTCTCAACGTGGTTATTCACAATTGCAAAAAATTTATCACTTCAAGACAAGAAACTTGAAAACAGAAACATATCGTTAGACATTGAGTTTGATGATGAAGGTACTACATTAAAAGATTTCTTACAAGAAACTGAAAGTAATGAAGCTATTTATGATGTTTTCACACAAAAAGCAGATGTAATGAAGAAACATATCGACGAGTTAAAAGAGCCGTATAAAACAGTTATTATAATGAGAGAGATAGAAAGAATGCAATATAAAGACATCGCAGATAAGCTAAATAAAAATTTATCCACGATTAAAAGTCAAATCAGAAATGGTCGTCAAATTTTAATGGAACAATCTAAAAAAGAGTTTGATGAAATTGATGAAATGTTTTTGGATTAAATAACTCAAATTAGAAATGAAAGACATAAAAAAAATATTAGAATATGCTAAATATACATTTGACGAGGCAGAAAAAGTAAAAGAATATGCTAAATATATTGATGAACAATCAGAAGAAGTTAAAGATGAAAGTCAGACTTCTTCTGATAATCCTGCTAGAAGAACATTAAATGAACACATATCAGAAGTTTTAAAGTTAAACACTAAAAAAGAAAAATAATGAATATAGAACAGTTAGCAAAGAATGCTATTGAGAAAATAAAATCAAATTGGGGTTTACCTAAAAAAGGGTTTATTGCAGGTGGTTCTATTTCAAATCTTATCTGGGAAGAAGTTTCGGGTAAAAAAGCAATTATAAATGATATTGATGTTTTTTTATTTAATGGTTTACTAGAAAGTTATAACGAAGATAAAAAAGAATACTTTTTTTCATTTAAAGAAGATGAACAAAATATTTGGTATGATGATTATGCAGGACTAAGATTTATTGATAGAGCTAAAAACTATTACTCTATTTGTGAATCAACTACTGAGGGCATATTCAACTACGTTAGTTACAAGTCAAATACTCATAATCCAGAGATTATTATCAAATCATTTGACATAAACTGTACTGCAGTTGGTTATTCAATTGAAGAAGATAAATTTTATTGGACACCAGAATTTGAGAAGTTCTTAAAAACCGGAGCGTTAAAAATAAGTAATTTGAAAACACCTTGCCATACCGCAATTAGAATTGTAAAGAAAGCTGAAGAACTTGATGTTAAATTAGATCTATTTGAATTAGAGATTATTCAAGGAGTTTTGGCACGCCAACTTCAAGACGTTTACAAAGTTAGATTTCAAGATAGATATTTTAATTTATTCAATAATTATAAATTACTTAGTGATTATTTTACAATAGAACAAGATACTGACTGTATGACACACGTCAAAACAACATATGACAAAGATGTAAATCTTTGGACTTTAAAAACAAAAAGTGAGAAAACTTGGTCAGGTACATTTGATAATAATTTATTAAGTATTCACAAAGGCGAAGACTTTCTATTTTATGTAAGAAATATCTACACTAAGCCAGAATTAGTGAACATATGGAATCAACTGAGACCATTATTCATAAATGAAGATTATGTTGATGGTGGAGTTGATGTAGAAGATATGAAATTATTATCAAGTACAATTCAACTTCTACCAAAAACAATACTTAATTTAAGAGGATATAAACTAACTGAGCAAGTTTCAATAATAAAATTATTATTAGAAAGATATAAAGAAGATCCAACAATTGCCTTTTCAGTATTAGAAAAACATACGATTGAACCAAATCAAGAGATTGATGATACAACCGCTTTACTTTATGAACTTTCTGTAAGAAAAGAAATTACTGATGAGATACATAATTCTAGAGTAGAAAGTATTTTATCTAAGATAGAGGTTAGTCAAAGTGATTGTGTATCTTGTGAATACTTTTCATAATTAGAATTTAATATATAATAAAAAATATAATAATATAATGATAAAGAAATTTGGTGAGTTTAGTATAAATGAAGGTACAAATGACAGACTATCTAAAAGTGATGCAGTTATAGTAATATATGATTTAATGCCAGGTGATGATTTTTTTGAAGTAGACATAAAGAAAGATTACGGTGATTATACTGGTGGAAACTTTCATGGTAAAAATATAGAATTTCAATACGAACTTGATAATTTGGAAATAGAAGACTTAGGTGATGAGTATGCCTATTATGGTTCAAAAAGTAGAGAAGAACTCAAAGAAGAATTAGAACGTAGAGGTTTTAAAACAGAATTAAAATAATAAAAAAATCACTCCTAAAGAGTGGTTTTTTTTATTCAAACCTAAAGTATCTACCACCAGTAGATTTTCTTACACCATTACAAACTTTACTTATATTACTATTGTCTATTTTAATATCTCTACTACAATCCATAATGGATCGCCATTTTCCTATCTCATTACCCAATTCATCAAGTTCAACTACTAACTTTCTAACAGCATTTGGATCATTTAATTTCTCAACAAATACCTTATCATATCTAAATATAAAACCACCTGCATGTTTTGATATACCATTACAAGATCTTGATATATTAGAATGTGATAATGATAGAAACTTTGCTGCATCTCTAACACTTTTATATTCTTTTATAAAATTACCATCTAAATCATATTGATAAACAATTCTACCCATTTTTTTAGATACTTTATCAATAATTTCTTGTCTTCTACCAACACTACCTTGACCAGTCTCATCAGAGTTAGTCAACTTATCATTTTTATATAATTTAATATATTCAGTCTCATATTTAACAAAGTCTGATAAAGGACAGATTTTTAAGAATTTTATTAAAGGCTTTAAATTTTCTTTTAAAAGACTTTTAATCCACATTGATCTATAATTATATTCTCGTTTACTATCAGCCAAATGTTCTGATAATCTTTTTGTAGGATTTATTGTTTTTCCTATGTATCTAACCTCATTATCTCTCGGATCTAACAAGGCATATATGTATGCTATATCTGTTTTCATATAGTATATATAAAAATTGGTGCACTCCCTGTCACTTTATTAAACTTTTATATTTAATTTAATATAAATAAAAACTAAATATAAAACTATGGGATTTATAACAGAATTAAACGAGACAAATTATAACGGATTTGTAGAAAGTGGAGTGGCTTTAGTAGACATATATGCGATTTGGTGTGGCCCCTGCAAGCAAATTGCACCAATTGTAGATCAATTTTCAATTGATTTTCAAGGAAGAGTAGCAGTTGGTAAGTTAGATGCAACACCTTATGGTGATAAAGTTACCGAGTTAGGTATCAGAAATATTCCTACAATCTTAATCTATAAAGATGGAGAAATTGTAGATAGAAGTGTTGGTATGACAACTAAAGAGAAATTGTCTGAACTTGTTGAGCAATACTTAAACTAATGGAAGAAATAGATTATTTATATGATCTAATTAGTAAAAAAGAGACAACCTTAATTGGTTATCGATTTTCAGATGAAAGAATTAAAGATGAAATTATTTCTAATCTTGGGGGAACCAAGACAATAGATTTAAGTTCATCTTTTTCTATGAAGTCAATCCTTAGAGATATTAAAATTGATCAAGTTTTAAATGAAGAAGAGAAAATTGATTACCTGTTATTAGATATAAATGATATAAGAAATTCTTATATTGAACAAAGAAACTTTACTAATGAAGATATAAACCGAGCAGGTATAATAAAAAATACTATTTACGATATAAGAGATTGTTTAAGAGATAGTAGAAATGGTAAAGATATAAATGATATTAAATTGATAATTACTTGTCCATTACAATCTAATGGTTTAAATAAAGACAATAATATGATTGATGCTTTTATGGGTGGTTCGACACCTTTATATTTGGCAGATTTAGCAATGGTTATAACTCAACAAAGTGGTGATAAAGTAATACAAGTCATTAAGAACAGGGAATCAGATTCCCACAAAATTATAAAATATGATAGCATTAAATAGAAGAGCCCGTTATGAATATACGTTCATAGAAGAATTTGACTGTGGAATAATATTGGTTGGTAGTGAAGTAAAATCTGTTAGAATGGGTAATGTTACTTTAATCGATGCTTTTATTTTTATAAAAGACAATGAGGTTTGGATAAAGAATCTAAAAATTGCTCCTTATAAATCAGCACATACCTTAGATAAACACGAAGAAAATCGTGATAAGAAACTTCTTTTAAATAAAAAAGAGATTACTCGAATCAAACGAAAATTGGAAGACAAAGGTATAACCGCGATTCCACTTGGTATGTTTGTTAAGAATAATAGAATTAAAATCAAAATAGCAGTTGCCAAAGGTAAAAAAACTTGGGATAAACGTGAAACTATCAAAGAAAGAGACCTTACCAGAGAGATGCAAAGAAATATATAATGTATGAAATTGACCTTATTAGAATATCTCGATAAGCTACATCTATCAACTACAGAGGAACAAGTTATTGATACACTCAAAAAACTTATGAAGAACTTTAGTTCTAATAATTATAAAAGTGTTATCATGGCTAATCCGTATTTTAAATCATTAGCACTTGATTTAAAAGAAGAGGTTAGTAAGGAAATGAATTTAATGAGAAATTTAATAACAGTTGAAATTGATAATCTTAATTCACAATTAAATAAAACTAAAAATACAGCAGACTTTTTAAAATTAAAGGATCTAAGAAGAGAGTGTGTTCATCTTTTAACAGAGTTAGAAGCTAGACAACATGATTTATATCTACTATCTTAAAAGATCTTTAAATACTTTTTCAAGTTTATCTAATCTTTTAACATCACTATTATACTCTTCTTCACTATATCTTAATCTACTCATAATTAGTTTTAATGCTGAAGTATCACCATCTAAGTTTATAAGAATATTTTTAGTATTTCTAGAAAGTATAAAAATATCATCTTGTACTAATTCATATAATGATGCTAATCTAACTTGTATTGATTTAAGATCTTCAATTGTTTCTATATTTCTATCTTTAATTGAATTTGATAAAAGTTGACCTATATTAGTTATTCTATCAATTACATCAGACATCCTTTCTGCATTTTGATTATCAGTATCTTTAATAACTTTAATACCATTAGAGTAAGCCGTAGTTTGTTTCAAACGTCTTTTCTTAATAGTTTTAAATAACTCATACGTTTTCTCAAAGTTATATGAATTATCATTTTCTGACATAAGTCTATATAAATAAGAAATAAAGTCCGTCAATCTATCAATATAAGCACTACTATTATAAAGTGCGATTATAAAGTAATCTCCGATAATTGATGATGAAACAACTGAGTTAAGATTTTTAAATTCTTGTTTATCTTTTTCAATTCCTAATTTTGTAAATAAAGTAGTTAAGTATCTTTCAACATTCTCTTTTCTAATATCATCTGGTTTTTTTAAAGCTAACGCATCCTTTTTGAAAGATTTTCTTCTTTTTATAATATCAGATGTAGTATCATCAACATTTTTAATAATTATATCATCAAGAAAAAGAACTATTGCAAAATTTGCTTCTTTACTTACTTTATTAAAAATTGAAGTTTTTCTCTGATTCCATTCTTCTAAATTAGTTCCATCCAATGGTAAATTGAAATCCCAAACAGATTCTTCTGTTTTATTCATCTTATCTAAATCTTGGTCTCTAAATCTTAAAGGTTTTTCATCAAGCATTACTTTATGTATCATACAATGATCATCTGATGGATCTTCTGGACTTCCTAATGACCAAGCATATTGATATGCCGCATTACCTTCATAAAGATTATATCTATCTGGTAATGTAATATTATTTCTAGTTGAACCAGGATCTGATCCTTCATGTTCATTTTGATAAAAGTAATATTGAAGTTCATCATCATTTGTTCTATTATCAGCATATATTTCACCAAAAGTTAAATAAGAAGGATCTCCATTGAAATCATCACCACAAACCATTACTACTTTATCACCTGTTACTAAATCTCCTAATCTCGCTGTAGTAATAACACCACCTATATTATACTCCCTAGCTAAGTAAGCTAAGTGAGATTGGTCTAAACCTTCACCATTACTCATCATAACACCACTATAAGAATTATACTTATTATAATCCATAGTTTTATTCCCAGTTCCAGTACTACATAGATAACCTTTTTCTAATGAGAACCAATACTTAATACAATAAACTTCTGATGTGTTCATTGCTTCTTCATCTTTACCAATAGCCAAGGCTTTATTTACTGGTAGATATTGTATTTCATTATCACTTAGTGTACTTAGAGGAAAGTCAAATTTATCTGAAAGTTTTTTTAATACTTTTAAAAACTCTCTTGTTGGATTATCACTCTTTATCTTTTTATTTAGAAATGAAAGTATTGCACTAATTCTATCAGATTCAAACCCTTCGTATAATTTTAAGTATTTCATAAACTATATATTAAAATATATTTTTTAAATTGAAACTTTATTGTATATTTGCACAATAAATAATGAGCTACTACAACTGACCTGTTAGAGAATAAGTTTTGGTCACATAGTTATAGTTAGTGTTTATGGTAGTAATTAGCTGAGAAATACGTTTTCTTATACACTTTTAATAAAAACAGTGAACTACCTCGATATTAAATATAAAATATGAAAACAAAAGTGTATTTTTTTTAGAAATTATTAAAAATAAATATTATGAATTTAAAAGAACAAATTAGCAAAGACTACATGACTGCTTTCAAAGAAAGAAATGTCGTAGCAAAGAACTTACTTTCTGTAGTGAAAGGAGAAATCCAAACTATTGAAAAAAATACAGGAGTAGATTGTCTTTCTGATGCAGAGGTAATTAAAATTCTTAATAAAACTGCAAAATCTCTTAAAGAAGTTATCGCAACTTCTGGTGATGCTGAATCTGTAACTCAATTAGAAATGGTTGAAGCTTTACTTCCAGCTGCTATGACAAGAGAAGATGTTGTTGTAAAAGTTAGTGCACTTGTTGCATCAGGTATTACCAATGTTGGTGGAATTATGAAAGAGTTTGCTACTTTACAAGTAGATAGAAAAGTTGTATCAGAAGTTATTAAAGAAGTATTAGCATAATGAAAAATATAGTAGAAGAATTAAAATGGCGTGGATTGGTACACGATATAATACCTGGAACGGAGGCTCAACTTTTAAAAGAAGCCACCACCTCTTATATTGGTTTTGATCCAACGTCAGATTCTCTACATATCGGTAGTTTAGTTCCAATCATTCTTTTAAAACATATGAAGAACTTTGGTCACAATCCTATCGCACTTGTTGGTGGGGCCACTGGTATGATCGGTGACCCCTCTGGTAAGTCAAATGAGAGAAATCTGTTAGACGAAGAAACACTTAGTAAAAATGTTGAAGGTATTAAAAATACACTAACAAGATTTTTAGGTGACACTCCTGTAGTAAATAACTACGATTGGATGTCAAAGTTTAGTTTTATAGATTTTGTACGAGACATTGGTAAAAGAATTACTGTAAATTACATGTTATCTAAACAATCTGTAAAAAACCGTATTGAAGGTGAAGGAATGTCTTTCACCGAATTTACATACCAGTTGATTCAAGGATACGATTTCTACCATCTAAACAAAGAACATAACTGTTTATTACAAATGGGTGGTTCAGATCAATGGGGTAACATTACAACAGGAACTGAACTAATTCATAAAATGAATCCTGGTAGGGAATCATTTGCAATGACATGTCCTTTACTAACTAAATCGGATGGTTCTAAGTTCGGAAAATCTGAAGGAGGTACAAATATATGGTTAGATAAAGATAAGACCTCTGTGTACAAGTTTTACCAATTTTGGATAAATACTGATGATAATGATGCAGAGAAATACATTAAAATCTTTACATTTTTAGATAAAGAAACTATTGATAATTTAATAGAAGAACATAATAAATCAAAGAACTTATTTTTGTTACAAAAAAAATTAGCAAGAGAAATAACTATTATGGTTCACGGTCAGCAAGAGTTTGAAAAAGCAATAGAAGCTTCTAACATTTTATTTAATGGTGGAGATTTAAACTTACTTGATGAAGAATTATTTCTAGATATATTTGGTGGAATACCACAAGCGAAAGTTCCTATGGAAGATATTCTTGCTGGTATTACAATGACAGACATTCTATTTAAAACAGGTTTCTTAAAATCAAATAATGAAGCTAGGAGAGCTTTAAAAGAAAACTCTGTTGCAGTAAATAAAATAAAGAGAGAGGAAGACTACATAGTAACAGATGTTGATTTGATAAATGATAAGTTTATCATACTACAAAGAGGCAAGAAAAGTTACTTCTTAGTTGAAGCATCATAGTTTTCACTTACATAACTTTGAAAACTTTTAACTTTGGTTGGTAACCCACTGGCTTTAACACCTTGGGTCCAATCTTTGTTGAACACCCATTTCATATGTTTAGGTGCACTTTTTTTATTTTTATATTTATGACGCATAGCCCAAATATACTTTAATTGCTGTTTGGATTTTGCTGGCATTTTAACATATTTTTTCTTTTATATATAAAAAACACAAAATACAATTATGGAAATGACCAAAATTAGTAAAGAGGAAAAAATAGTTCTCGATATACATCGTCAATTATTTAAAGAATCTATGCCAAGTGCAAATTATGATGAACTTATTAAAAAAGAAAAAAAAACTAACTTCAAAAGTTACATTTTATCGGGTTTATCATACCACATTATTTTAGAAGAAGCATTAAAAAATAAAAAACTAACTCCGCTAAAAAAAGCAGTTATTCGTAATATGGTTAACTCAAGTGAAACTTTACCCGACATTAAAAGACTTTAAATATGGTTTTAAAAATATTCTGTATAACAGAACCAGACATTTCCTATACAAGAAACAAAGAATTGGTTGTGAACGAAACTTATTATGGTGTATATACCGAAGCCACACTTGGTGATTATGGTATCTGTCCTATATATGATGTATTTGACGAAAGACAAAATCGTCTTGGTCAATACTATGCTAGAGATTTTATAACTTTAGAAGAGTATAGAGATAGAAAACTTGAAGAAATTTTAGGTTTGAGTTTGGTATAATCAAATTAAGTTGTATATTTGCAGTGTTAAAAAAATAACAAAATATGAAAATTAAAAATTACGGATTGGTAGTATTATTTCTAATCATTATTGGTGTAACAGAAAGTTGTGCTTCAAGATGTGGACAACAAAGAAGATACTGGAGTAAACATAGATGTGTGTAATTATCAGAAAAATTAAAATAAAAACATAAAAATTAGGTAGATAAGTAAACTTTTATTACTTTTGTACTATAAAAATAACAAAAACACAAAAAGAGAGAATAAACTTTTAATATATAATAACAATGAGAACAAATTCAATACATACAAGCTTTAGTAAGTCGTTCAAGTGGTTTAGCCACAAGTTCGGATGTATGAGTATGTCGTTCTCAAAAGAAGATGTTATTTTAGGATAATGTCATAAAAGAGAATAAAACATAAACGTAAACCCGAACTAAAAAATTAGTTCGGGTTTTTTATTTTATAATCCCTCTTAGCTCAGTTGGTTTGCATTATGCTTAGAGCAATCGTCTTTTAAACGATGGGTCACAGGTTCGAATCCTGTAGGGGGAACTAAAAAATACGGGTTACTGACAAGGTGTCGGGCAGGTCTCCAAAACCTCGCTGGGTAGGTTCGATCCCTACAACTCGTGCTAGAATATGGTGATTGTCTTCTAAAGGTTAGGATACCTCCCTGTGAAGGAGGTGGTGCGGTCTCGGGATCCGTCTTTCACCCAAATATTCCCTCGTAGCAAACTGGTGTAGGCAATAAGCTTTTAACTTATGGGGCTGGGTTCGACTCCCGGCGGGGGAACAAAAAGGAGAGGTAGCTCAGAGGTAGAGCACTGTGTTGAAGCCGCAGGTGTCGTGGGTTCGATCCCCACTCTCTCCACTGTGTAGGTCATCCAAAGGTTTAGGATACGTTCCTGTGAAGAACGAAATGCGGTTTCGAGATCCGTCTTACACCCAAATTAAAAGGTAGAAGGGTTATTTTAATATATACTATAAAAAATAAAAACATAGTATGGGTTCAAATAACTGGTCGAGAAATGAGGAAGAATTATTAAAGGAAAATTATGGAAAATTAGGTGCAGAAAAGTGTAGTATTTTATTAGGTAGAACTAAAAGAGCATGTCAGATACGTGCAAAAAAATTGTTACTAAAATATGTAGATGATAGATATAATAAAATCAATTTATTAGAAATTGTAAAAGATTCTAAAACAAAATCTGAATGTTTACGTAGATTAAATTTATCAACCAATGCAGGAAATTTTGATACACTTAACAGATATATTAAAAAATATGAAATAGATATATCACATTTTGAATGTGTCACAGATGGATTAAAAATTTATGTTTCGAGTATAACAATCCCAATAAAAGATATATTGATAGAAAACTCTACATATAGTAGTACAAATCATTTAAAAAAAAGATTATATAAAGAAGATTTAAAACAAAGAAGATGTGAATTATGTAACCAGGGAGAAGATTGGATGGGTAAAAAAATGAGTCTAATTTTAGATCATATAAATGGAGTAAATAATGATAATAGATTAGAAAATTTAAGAATTGTTTGTCCTAATTGTAATGCAACATTAGATACACATTGTAGAGGAACTAGAATAACAAAAGAAATAGAGAATAAAGATCATTGTAAATGTGGTGGTAGTAAATGGAAAACAAGTAAATCTTGTGTAGATTGTAGTAAAAAATTACAAAGAAAAGTTGAAAGACCTTCATTAGAACAAATTTTAGAAGATATAAAAGAAACAAACTATGTCTTAACCGGTAAAAAATATGGTGTTAGTGATAACACTATAAGAAAGTGGATAAGACAATATAATGCGGATTTAGCTGAGACGGTTTAGCGTATGGTTGAAAGCCATAAGAGGTCGATTCGATTTCGACAATCCGCACAAATAGAAAGTAGCTCAATTGGTAGAGCACGTAATCATACTTAGTCAGTCTTTCTCTAAGAAATTAGTAGCAATGAAATAAGTTACTTCGCTCTGTTAAAGCCGTGGTTGTGGGTTCGAGTCCCACCTTTCTATCAAATAAATAAAAACAAAGAATAAAATTTTAATATATAAATAATATGAAAACAATTATCACAACATCGTCAAGTTCGTCTAGTCGCTCAAGTAATTTGAGGGAGGTTCTGTTGTGCTCATAATTGATATAAAAAATTAGTATGAAACCCACAGACTTCAAAGTTTGTGGGTTTTTTGTTTTTAATTGGTTCCATCGTTTAACGGATAGGATAGGTCGCTACGAACGATCAGGTGGGGGTTCGATTCCCTCTGGAATCACAAATATATGGAGGGTACCGCTAAGGTGGCAAACTGGATTTGAACTCCAGGGGTACGGGCAACTGTACGGGTTTCGATTACTCTATCCTCCTCAAAATAGAGAAGATCTGGCTGGATGAAGGGCAAATCTTGAAAATTTGTAAAGGGTTACACCTTTGTGGGTTCGAGTCCCACCTTCTCTACAATATAGTGAGTAAGCCTTGATGGTGATAGGGTCTGCCTGGAAAGCAGTACGTACGTTTAGATGTATAGGGTTCGATTCCCTTGCTCACTACAAAAATATGGAGGATGAATTCACTGGGTAGTGGACGCAGTTTGCTAAACTGTTGGTGCGTTAAATCGCATTGGGATCGAGACCTACTTCCTCCGCAAAAAATGGAGTTTTGATTTTTGAGGTAAAGGAAAAGACTAATTATTTATATATAGATTATGAAAAACATATATAAATGTAAAGAATGTGAATTTGAGACAGATAATAATGCAGTTATTGCCAATCATTATAAGTACAAACATAATGATAATAGTGAAATAATATGCATATGTGGAAAAATACTAAAAACAAAAGGTGGATACACATATCATTTAAAGAGTTGTAAAGGTATTAAACAACCAAAAGAGAAAGAATGTATAAAGTGTGGATTTATCATAAAAGCCAATTTTGAAAGACACACAAACTATTGTGATGGATCTGGACCTAGACGAAGTAAACCTAAAGTTAGTCATGGATGGAGTAAAGGATTGACAAAAGATACTGATGAGAGAATTAAAAGATTAAGTAATTCTTTAAAATTAAAAACACCAATTAAACATACAGATGAAACTAAATTACTTTTAAGTAATTTAATTAAGAAGAGGTATGAGGATGGTTGGGAGTCGACTGCAGGCAGATGTAAAAAAATAGAATATAATAGTAAAGTTGCAGGCATTATTAAAGTTGATGGGAGTTGGGAACTTAAAGTTTCTATTTATCTAGATAGCATAGGGGTTAGATGGATTAGAAATAAAAAAAGATTTACATATAATAACACATTAAAAAATTGTATATCAACATACTGTCCTGACTTTTATATCTATGATTGGAATTGTTATATAGAAGTAAAGGGATATAAAACTGAACTTGATGATATAAAATGGGAACAATTTAAAGAAAGTTTACAAATATGGGATAAAAATAAATTATTATCACTTGGGATAAGTATATATTAAAATTAAACCTTATATAAGCGAGACGCCCGGGAAACTGACTAGGGTTCGATTCCCTTGCTCTCTTCAACTAAGTTAAAGTGTGTTAGTTTGCACCAAATCTTCCATTTACTCTAACTGAAACTCCTTTTGCACTAAGCCCTAAAACTGCAGCATCACTAACAGAAGTACGAGGTCCATTATTTCCATTTAGATATAAATTTTTATTAGAACCTGACCAGGTTGCAGTACTTAATGATATAAGTAACTGATCTACATCACTTGATGTAAGTCCATATCCAGGACTAGGTAGATGGTTAAAACGATCTAATGCATTCCAAGATTTAGTAGGTCCACCACTTGCAGTAAATGAACTGGTCATACAATTACTATTAAGATATTGTGTTATATTTGAAGGTAAATTATATAAGTTTCCATATGTTGAATTTGTTAAACCACTCAATTGGAAAATACGTATGGCTGGTTTTAGTGTAGCCAAATCTCCAGTTATTGAACTACTACCAACACAGATAAAGTAAGTCATATTACTTGAGAAACTGGCTATATTACCATAAGTTGTATTATTGCCATAATTATAATATTGAGTCATTAAAGGTGGTAATAATCCAATATCACCAGTAGTAGAGTTAGAGCCACCACACTCAAAACTAGTAATAGTACGTGACAAATTGGCAATATTTCCGTAAGTTGTATTATAACCAAAATTTTGATAGACTCTAAGTGTACTTGGTAATGAACCAATATTACCAGTTGTTGAATTACTACCATAATTATAATAATAACTCAGTGATGGTGGTAAATATTGAATATCACCACTTGTTGTATTATAACCTTCATTCTGATAATAGGTAAGTGTTGAAGACATTGAACCAATATTACCATAAGTTGAATTACTACCTCCATTATTATAATAACTCATTGATGCAGGTAATAATCCAATATCACCAGTTGTTGTATTCCTACCATCATTAAGATATAGAGTAAGATTACTTGAGAAACTACCAATATTACCACTTGTTGTATTTAATCCATCATTATAATATTCTTTGAGTGTACTTTTTAATAAACCAATATTACCACTTGTTGTATTATTACCATAGTTTCTGTAATAACTCATTGATGCAGGTAGATTAGCTATATTACCAGTAGTTGTGTTTAAACCAGCCAAAAAAAATGTATCTAATGTACTTGGTAATAAACCAATATCACCTGATATTACATTAGATCCAAAATTACGTTCTACTGCAAAGTAGCTAAGTGTTGATTGTGAAAATGAGTTTATACTTCCTGTTATAGGATGGGGAACAGATGTAAAAGCATAACCAATATTAAAATAATCTAAATTAGGATTATTGTTAGCTATGTTATTAATAGATCCTGTAATAGAATTTTTTACAGTATCTATCCATATACGATTAAGGTTTTTTAAGTTAGTAATATCAATTCTATAATTAGATAAAGGATTTCCTGAATATAAATAAAGTTCTTTAAGTTGTAGTAAATCATCAGTTATATTACTAAAAGTACCTGTTATTGTAGTAGATGGAGTTGTTCCTGTTCCACCATAATCAGAAAACCATAAATATTTAAGATTAGTAATTTGTTTAAATGTATCATAATTTACAATTTGATTAAGCTGTTCTCTTATATTTCCATTACTAATAATATTACCATAAGTAGAAACATGAAATTTTGCACTTCCTCTCATCATTGATACACTAACCGTACCACTAAAAGGAGTAGAAAATGTTTTTGTGAATAAACTAGTAACTGGAACTTTGTTACCATCACCCCAGTCAACTAAGTATCTAACAGGAGAAGCTGGACTACCTACCGTGTTCTCTATTCTAATATTAGATTGTGTTGTACTCACTAAATTGAATGTTATTTCATTTCTTGCACCGCCTCTTTTAAACATTAGAAAGTAATATAATAATTTGATGATGTACCTAACCTATCAATAACACCACTCTCATATTGAGCAAATGTTAAAAGTGTATTAGGTAAAATAGATACTGCTGGTGATGAGTATGTAAATGCTATAGTTGCACTAGTATTACTTGAAATAACTATAAATCTAAAACTAAAGTTAGGTGGTAGTCCAGTATCAGGTATTGTTATTATAGATGGACCACTACGATTACACATAATAGTTGTGTTATTCCAACTTGGTAAAGCAGTTGCTGTTGCTGTAGTTATTGTTACTTGTGTGTTTCCTTGCCAAGTCCCTACACCATTTGCATCAGATGTTAAGACATAACCAGAATAGTTTTGTGTACCATCTTCTAATCTAAATGCACCTGATTGAGTTGCATAAATATGTAGTTTTGTTGAAGGATTTGTTCCTATACCAACATTACCTTTAAGATATGTTTTTTGTATATTATCATTACCTAAAGTAACTGTATTAGAACCATTACCTAAGGCAGTTGCGCCAATAACAATTTCATTACTTACATCAAAATTCACTGAGTTTGCATTATAACCAATATATACAGAGTCACTAGAATTCTCCGTATATCCATAATTACTACCTGCATATGAACCAATGGCAACATTTCGAGAACCTGTTTTAAGATGTACTAATGATTGATAACCAAGTGCAACATTATGTTCACCTGCTCTTCCTATACTTAGTATATTTATTCTAAATCCAGATCCACCACCAGGTATTTGATAAGGTTGAACTCCTGTTTCTATACCAAATACAACTGTTTCATCCGGTACTACAGTTCCTTTCCAAGTTAAAGTAGCTGAACTTACCGTTCCACCTGAACCAACAACAATTGTTACTTGTGGATAGTCTGCAACACTATTACCAGGGTAGTAAGATGAACCACCAACACCAAATAAAACAATATTTGGATATGTTCCTGGTGTATAACCATTACCTGGAGAGAATGTTCCTGCTATTTCGGTTACTATAGTAGTATTATTTTTTAATGACTCAACACCTAATGCAGTATTCCAATTACCGGTATTATTTTTGTATAATGCATTATATCCAATTGCCACACTATTAGTTGCAGTTGTATTATTATATAATGACTTTTCACCAATAGCAATATTTTGATAACCAGTTGTATTATAATATAATGATTGATAACCAATTGCATTATTTCTGATACCTGTTGTATTTGATAGTAATGATTGATAACCAATTGCACTATTATTATAACCATTTGTATTTGAATATAATGATTGATATCCAATTCCTATGTTATAAGAATTTTTTGTATTGTATAATGAACCAATACCAATACCAATATTATAACTAGAAGTGATTCCTAAATATAAAGAAGTATAACCTATTCCTATATTAGAGGAACCTGTTGTATTGGAGTAAAGTGAATCTTTACCAATCCCAACATTATAAGATCCAAATGTGTTTAGATATAATGAAGATTCTCCAAATGCATTGTTACTAGTACCATCAATATTATTATACAATGATTTGGCACCAACTGCGGTATTATAATAAGATAAATTATTATTTAATGAATTATAACCTATACCAGTATTACTAAAACCTGTTAAATTATTGTATAATGTACCATAACCAATCGCGGTATTATTATAACCAGTTGTATTCTTGTATAATGATTTTTGACCTACTGAAGTATTGTTATAACCAGTTGTATTTAAACTCGATGAACTTGCACCCATAGCAGTATTGTTATAACCAGTTGTATTTGATAATAATGAATTATAACCTATAGCCGTATTATTTTTACCAAAGTTTGATAATAAAGAATTATAACCAAATGATGTATTAAATAAACCTATAAGATCTATTGTTACGTAAAAACCTGAACCACCACCAAAATCTGCAGTTAGTCTTGTTAAATTACTAGTAAATCCAGTTCCATTATTTACAATTTCAACATAAGAAATATAATAATAATCACCATCACTCTCATACACTACCTCTATATTTACAGTTGGATAGGTTGTTGCTGCAGGTCCTGAATATAATGTCAGTTGAACATCTTCATAAAAATTTTCCTCATAATTATAATCACCTTGAAAAATACTCTGTATACTTATACCTGCATCATATAAACTATTTTTTTGTGATCCATAACCAAATAAAGTATTAGTTATACCTTTTGATCTATTATATGAATTCCCAACTTCATCAATAACTAATGAAGGTAAACCATCAGATGAAGAAACTATAAATCTATCATATGAATCAACATCTCCAGTACCAACACTTAAAACTCCTGTCCTTACACTTGAATAGGTTCCTATAGAAACATCACCTGATGTAGTTGCAGAACTTGTTGTAGAAATAAATCTAAACTCTTTTTCAGATTCATCCCATATAAATGCTTGAGTATCTGAGCTTCCTCTATTTATAAACAAACCAGCATCGAACATTGGTGTTCCAGATTGACTTCCTGCCAATAAAATAATAGGATCTTTAACTAATAGATTTTCTGTATTTATAGTTGATGTTGTACCAATAACCATTAAATTACTACTAATTACAACAGTATCACCATTATCAGTAATACTACTATTACCTAATTTAGAAGGTGATATCCATTTTGGTATTGTATTTGTAACTCCATTACCACCTATACCTATAGAAGTCCAATGGTTAACATTAGTTGGATCTATACCTGAATAATAATAAATAGTACCAGTACTGGTTTCTAATAATAAACTATAACCACTTTTATATTTTTCTGGAATTATAGATCCACCATCACCGGATGTATATTCCGAAATTAGTGAGTCACCACTAAAAGTAGCTATACTTCTTAATCCACCTCTAATATCACTAACATCAGCAATTGGATAGTTTGGATTATTGTGTCTTAATATGTCACCAAATTGAATACTCATTTCTTCTTAATTATTTTTTCTTTCTTATATATTATATTATACAACCACCATCAAAGCATTTCCAGGAGTTTGATATATATCACCTGGAACTAAACCAGCACTTATTGCTAGACCATTACTTCCATATTGTGGTACATTTCCTAAATTTATAATTCCTCTTAATTTTGTTTTTGTTATTGTATCAGCACCTAATGTTACTGAGTTTGAGCCTGAACCAGTTGCACCATAACCAATAACAATTTCATTAGAAACATTTAAGCTTGTTGAGTTTGCGTTATAACCAATATATATGGATGCAGTTGCGTTTACTAAATTAGAATTACTTCCTGCGTATGATCCAAGAGCTAAATTATATGAACCTGTTCTAACATTGTATAGTGAGTGTACACCAAGAGCAGTATTATAAGTACCAGCTGGTGTTACAGAAGCTATATTTATTCTAAAACCTGAACCACCAACACCTGGTAAAATAGGTAAGCCATAAGGACTATAACCATTCTCCCACACACCAAGTACAATTGAAGTATCATGTACAACTGAACCACCATTAGTAAGAGTAACTGAACTTACTGTACCTCCAGGACCAACAATTATATCCGCTAGTGGAAAATCTGCTAATAGAGTACCTGGATAATAAACAGGTCCTGATTTATAATTTAATGGAATACCTGAATATGTACCTGGTGTATAGTTAGAACCTGGTGAAAATGTTGCAGCCAATGTAGCTATTATACTTGTATTCCAATTTAATGCACCTTTTCCAATTGCAACATTAAAATCACCTTTATTATTTTTATATAATGTATATTCACCAAGAGCAGTATTATAATTACCAGAATTTCCAAAGTTTAATGACTGATAACCTATTCCAATATTATAAGAACCTGTTTTATTCCACAATAGTGAATTAGGACCAAGACCAATATTATATTGACCAGTTGAAGTATAAAATAGTGCACTATTACCAATTGCAATATTATTACTAGATAATCCAAATATACCACCACCCGTATCTAAATTATTTAATGTATTCATACCAAGTGCAATATTTGACGAACCATCTACTGCTCTATTCATTGCACTATTACCAATTGCAATATTATAGTAACCTCCTGTATTATAGTATAATACTTCATAACCAATTGCAGTATTACTACTTGTATTAGTATTACTATATAATGCACCTTTTCCAACTATAGTATTATAACTACCAATTGAATTATAAAATAATGCACTATCTCCAACTACAGTATTATATTCACCAGTTGTATTTCTTAATAGTGAATTATAACCCACTGCAGTATTTGCCTTACCTGTTGTATTTAAAGATAATGAGTTTGCTCCAACTGCAGTACATGGAAAGGACTGGTAACTTGTAACTTTGTATGGACCATCAACTTGAGCAACATAGCTACTCAATGCATTAAATCCAACTGCAGTATTACCACTATTTGATTTATTAGAATATAATGCACCATAACCAATTGCAGTATTAAAATTAGGAACTACTATATTAGAGATTTCTACTGAGAATCCAGTACCTGAACCTCCTATACTTGATGCAGGTGCAGTCATTATTGTACTAAGATCTTTAAAACCTGCACCAAAATTTGTTCCTAATGTAACTGATGTAACTGAACCACCAGAAACAACAATTTGAACTCCCGTAGGATATGATATTGCAGTAGAACCACTTAAATATGTTAAACTAACATTTGGATAGATTCCATCTACATATCCACTACCTCCTGTTACTTTACCCAATCCATTAACAATTTGACTACCAACAAAACCTGATCCTAAAGTAGATGTAGTATTGTACATTGACTGATATCCAACTGCAGAATTATAACCACCAGTTGTATTTGAGTATAATGAATTAGAACCAATTGTAGTATTATAAGTACCAGTTGTATTATAATACATTGATTGGTAACCAATTGAATTATTACTACCACCACTTGTATTACTAAATAATGATTGATATCCAAGTGCGGTATTACCAGAGCCAGTTGTTATATAACTTAATTTTACTGAGAAAGTTACTCCAGTTCCTAAATTGGCACCCATAATAGTTGTAACATCTTTAAAACCACTACCAGAGCTAACTAGTGTAACAGTACTTACAGAACTAGTTGAACCAACATAAACAGTTACTATTGGATAAATATTTGCGGTACTACCAGATATATATGATAATTGAACATTTGAAAATGTACTACTTGCTGTATATCCAGAACCACCATCAGTTATTATTAGGGCTGAAGTAACTGCAGTATTATTATATAATGATGAAACCCCAAATGCAGAGTTACCATCACCAGTTGTATTATTATATAATGACTGATATCCAACTGCAGAATTATAACCACCAGTTGTATTTGAGTATAATGAATTAGAACCAATTGCAGTATTATTTGTACCGGTTGATACTAATAAAGCATTTAATCCATATAAAGTATTTGAACCTCTTGCATCATTATAAACACTTCCATTTGGTGCAACTACTAATGAAGTAACTAAACTTGATCCAGTTGTTGCTCTTGTTGAAAATTTAATTCCACCAGTAGAAACTGAATTATTACCAGTTATTGCATATCCAGTTATTAGTGCATATCTATGTCCAACATTATAAGGTTGTGATGCACCTGGTTGTCCATTTTGTGAGAATGATATTTCAGATATAGAATCAAATGTTCCAGTATCACCATTATACAAATCTAACATAACATTACTACCAATTGTAGTTGATGATGTACTTGATTGTATAAATAATTTAACACCAATGATTGATTGTGTTGAACCAATATTTACATAGCCTCCTAATGTATTAAACATGACTTCACCATCAGTAACCTCAATAGATCTAAATTTATTTAGATCATTTGTCAATGTTGGTTTAATATAAATACCTCTATCTATACCTGATGCAGTACCTGTTTTATTTATAGTAGGACTTAATTCAATCATTCTTAATTGATTATTAGAAGAACTAGCACCAATTGTATATTCTTGTAACATAATTTTTTGAGTTACATTAGAATAACCTAATGGAAGAGTAGAATATATTGGATCAAACTTAAATGCAGTACCAGTACTATATGCTTTGAATATTATACTATTATTACCATCATACATACCAGTAGCACCATCATAAAATACATATCGACCACCAGATTGTGATGTAATATAACTACCATTTGTGTGTACTGCAAAACCAAAACTACCTACATTTATGTCAAGTCTTGCATTAAAAGCAGAAGAAAATGTTGGTCCTATTGATACTTTACCAGAATCCTCAACTAAGAATATACTTGCACTATTACTCCAAGTTGCACCAGTTCCAACAACTTTCATAATACTTGCTGTAGTACCTTTAACAAATAATGTACTTTGTTGAGTGTTAACAAATGGACTGAATCCTGCAAAAGTATAGTTTGAACCAATCCATAAGTTTCCTATAGTACCCATTGGGTTTTGAAACTCTATTGCATTTCCCCATAAGTTTGTTATTTGATAACCATTAAATTTCCATCCATATCTAAACAATGTATCTGTACCTATAACAATTTCAGCACCACCAGGTGAGTATATAGCAGTTTTACTACCAAAAGTAATAGAACCAGTAGGTATCGGAAAGTAAGAAGCAGAAAATGTTGCACCTATTACTCTTGTATCACCACTAAATATACTATCACCTTGTTCATTTACAACTAGTGATAATGTACCACCAGTTGACGAAACTGAAAATCTACTACTTGATGTAACCCCAGTACCAACTGATAAAGCACCAGTTCTTACGTTTGAATATGTTCCTATAGAAACATTACCTAAAGTAGTCGAACTACTAGTAGTTGAGAAAAACGAAAACTCACTTGAAGATTCATCCCATATAAAAGCTTGTGTAGCACCAGTACCTCTATTTATAAATAAACCAGAATCCATTGTCGGTGTTCCTAATTGATCACCGGCCAATAACATTATTGGGTCTTTAACAATTAAGTTTTCTGAATTTACTGTTGATGTTGTTCCAATAATCAATAGATTACCATTGATAGTAATAGTATCACCATCATCAGTTATTATACTATCACCTAATATAGACTGACCAAGCCATTTAGTAACACTATTGGTTGTACCAGATCCAGAAAATCCACTACTTATAGGTGTCCAACTAGTAGTAACTGTAGAATCGTTTCCAGATAAATAATAAAGCTTGTTAGTATTTGTAACTAATAAAGTACTATAATTCTGTTTTAACTTTTCTGGTATACCATCAAATGCATTATATAAATCGATATTACTAAAATTAGCAATAATTCTTAATCCGCCTTTAACATCTGTAACATCAGCAATTGGATAGTTTGGGTTATTGTGTCCTAGTATGTCACCAAATTGAATACTCATTTATTTTTATTTATTTTTGAATTTTATAATGTTGTTATTGTTACTGTTGTTCCATTACCATAACTATTATCAGCAACTGCAATATATACAGTATATGATACTAATGCACCACTTATTGTCGTAATTGATAGTGCAGAAGTTCTTTTTATAAATGCGGTTAGTGTACTTGATACGGTTGGTGGTGGAATCGATTCTGGATAAGGAGTTACTGTTAAAGATGAAAGATCTCCTAATGAAGAAGGATAAGCAAATACCAATCTTGAACCAGCACCCCCATCATTGGAAGCAAATTTTTGTGCCTTAGTACCAAATTTATAATTTCCAAGTCCTTCCACAATACTTTGAAGAGTAACTGAATCATATGTATCAACATCTGTTTGAGTAAGACTTATCGAAGCTGATCCAATATTTGCATATCCATAGTAAAATACATTACTAAATGCTAATGATGCACTAACTGGTGTACTATCACTTCCAGTTGCCGCAATTACTTGCGAACCAGATACAATTAAACCAGTTTTTGGTTTTGATATTGTTGTAGTATAAGTAGTACCACTAGATAATCCAGTAGTAGATAAAGTTGCACTAACTTTTGGATATGAACCTGAACTAAATGTATATGATCCAGTTACTGTAGATGGGGTTGAAAATCCAGTAGTTGCTGCAGGAATACTACTTGTTCCAGTATATTTAACTATACATCCATTAGGCACTGTTACTGAATTCGATGTACTAAATGTACCTACTGAAAACGTAGCCATACTTGTTCCAGTACCTTTTATTACAGTCGGTCCAAATAGTGTAGTACCATCAGACTCATATATCTCCCATCTAGAAACAATTGTTGGAGTAACTAATGCAGTTGCAGCTAAGTCTATTTCAACTTGTTGATTATTTAACTTACCAACTAATCTAGCGGGGTTTTGTTGAGGTAAATCACCTTGAAAAACCAAATTATATTCAGATAAAAGTAATATTAAGGTTCTATCATATAAATAATTATCAAATACTAAGTTGTATTGTATTGAACTTGTATTAGTATTCAAATTATATTGACCCGATAAATTATTCATTGTTATATTAGTTTGTGAAATTCCTCTAAAGTTGATATTTTCATTATAAGAATTCACTATATTTTGACTACCAATTCCCTTACCATTAGCAGTATTGTATACATTACCCCATTGAAATGCTTTTATTGGATTATATAATCCAATATCATCTATCCAATAACTAATATTTTGTGTATTAGTACTTACTATATTTGTACCTCTCTCACTTCTATAAATTATTTTATTAGTAAATCTATCATACTTAATTTCATCATAACTAATATTATAGTTTGGAGTCGTATAAGAAAGAAGTGTCCATTCTGATAAGGCTAATGAAAAATTATCAAGTGATGCTAATGTATTAACTCCAGAGATATTACTCCAAGCTCTACCACCCCAATAAACAACAGAACCGGTTGCGTAGGATGATGAAGGACCCGCCCATATTTTATATCCGGCAACTGTTTGATCATATTTAGGATTATAGAATTTACCTTCTCCAACATCATTTAATATTCCTTGTGAATTTGTTGTTAGGTATATTTCTGTACCACCATATAAATCAATATCAGCATCTGTTATTCTATAAGTACTAGATGATGACAATGTTGACAATCCAGCAAATGCTGTAGCAGTTATAGTAATAACCGGTGTTCCAACTCCAGAAGACCAGCTAAGATTACCAACACCATCTGTTTTTATAACTTGCCCAGAAGTTCCATCTGATAAAGGTAGTTTATATTGATTATTAATGTCTACTTTACCACCTAAATAAACCGTATCTGCACTATCAACTATTAAATCTTGACCACCAATAACAACTGTATTAGATAAACCAGGATCAACTGCTGCTCTAGAAGATGATATAAAAGTAATGTTAGTATTTTCAGTTCGTGTAGTAAATCCATTATCAATATCAGTAATAAAAATTCCACTATAATCACTCACCAGAGTATTCTTTGAATTTAATAAACCAATAATATTTCCAATTGATGTTAAGTAAGTTTCATTATTACCGTTAAATTTTAACTGACCATCTCCACTTATTCCTTTTACATAACCACCATCTTTTATTATTAAATTAGGTGCATAAACAGAGTTTGATTGTGTTCCAACAATCTGAGAACCACCAATAATAACACTATTATTAACGGTATTTGAAAATCTTGAACCATCTGATGATATAAATGCAGGAACTCTATTACCACTTGTTCTCACAGTGGTTGCTGTTGTAAACTCTAAAACATTTGTTACTCCTAATTTTAAATAAGAGTTGTTATTTTGTAATAAAAATTGATTTGCACCATAACTTAAACTAATATAAGATGTATTCATTATTACAGATGAACTTAAACCAGTTAGTTGAATAGTATTATCATCCATAGTTAAAGTAGAACCTGTTATTGAAGATGATAATTGTACATAATTACCATAACTACCATTATTATCTAATCTTAAACTGGCTGATCCACCATTAGATCTTAGACGAGTATTTAGATCTAAGTATATAGAATTCGTACCGGTTGTTTTACCAATAGATAATGTTTGTGCAAGTGAACCTATTCCACCACCTGATCCAATTGGTGTAATAACACCTAAATGATCTTTTTGTGTTAAAACTCCTAATGTATCATATCCAACTACGAATCCACCAATTGAAGAAGGTGTTGCCACAGTTATCATATTTACTCTACTCTCAAAAAGAACTAATGCCATAATTTTATATAAAATATTTTGTACCTTATATATTATTTTTTATATTTGTAAATTAAAGGAAAGCAACATGATTATTACTAAAGGTGAAATAAGTGAGAAGAAAAATAAATCTAAGATATTTAGATTTGAAAATGAAGAGTATGAAAAGGAACATTATAGTAAATTTGACTTACATCAAACTAAAATAAAAACAGGTAAATTCTTTTTGTATGAGTCTGTTACTGGAAGAGGTCAATCAGTTTTGACTTATCCTAAGTTGGGAGTTTTCATAGATACTTATCTGGTAGATCAAGCTTTAGAAGTTGAATGGATTGATACTCGAAGAACTTGGGAGTATAAAGTTGAATATGAATATGATTATAATGGTAAAATATACACTAATCTTGTCGCTGAAGATAAATCTGAATTAAAAAGTTTAATTCTATGGGATGATGTAATGTATGTTTATGGAATTTGGGATATAAAACCGGATTGGAAACAATTAAGACAAGCATATGAAAGAACTTTATGGTTCAAAAAAACAAAATCTGAACTGAGAAATTCTCAAATAAATAGAATACTAAATGGATAAACAACAAATAATCGACCTAGTAATTACAATGAAAAGTGATGCAGTTAAACTTCAAATATTTGACGCAGCGAGTGCTCTAAGAAGTATTGAGAATACTTTTAAAGGTCAGTTTGTATTTCCAGAAGAACAAAAAGAAGTCACTGTTGAAAATTTTATATCATTACTAAATCATTATATCCAAAGAACCCAGGATGAAGAAACCAAATCTTATCTAAAATCTATTTTAAGAGATTTCAAGATAAATTTAGTATCTAGGTAATTGCATATCAGTTGTAATCTCAATCTTAAATCCAAATCCAGAATCATCATCTGATGTATATCTAACTTCTGAGTCATATCCTCTATCACCGCTAAATGTCATTGGTTTTGGACCAGTCATTTGTTGTTGTCTTCTCATTTGATTATTTCTTTCTTCTGATTCTTGTTGAGCAATCATTTCTTCAAATGTTAAACCCGGTGGAGTCGGAGGAGTTGGATCATCTTGACGAGTTGTAAATTGTTCTGGTTGATGTCCATATTTACGAAGTAGTTGTTCTGCTTCCCAACTTGGAATATTTGCTGGTCTAGTTTCCTCTGATTGAGGTTCGATCATTGTTACTTGAGTTCTTTCCATAACTTTTTATTTATTTTATAAGGTATATATAAAAAATTGTCACTATATTTGTACTCAGAAAGAAAAAAAGTTCAAAAATATGAAAAGGAAGAAAAACTTTTTAATATATAGAACTATAAAACATATATCGCGTTAAAGTGTAAAGGTTGCATGAGACTCTCATAAGGTCTACGGGGTGGTTCGAATCCACGATACGCTACAAAAGAGATAGATAACGATTTAGATACAAGTCTCAAAGAATATATCGCGGGATAGAGCAGTAGGCAGCTCGTGTGGCTCATAACCATAAGGTCGGAGGTTCGAGTCCTTCTCCCGCTACTAAAAGAATAAAAAAAGTTAAAAAAGATTTGGTGAATTAAAAACTTATCGTATCTTTGTAGAAGAATTAAAAACAACAATTTAAAAAATAGAAAAAATGACAACAATTACTAACATAACAATAGCTATCGAAGCCATAGGCGGGTATGAAGCGGGGTATACAATACCATCGGTCAGAAGCGTTATGTGTATAAAGTAATGAGTTGAAAAAACATTATTATACAACAAACCCAATCTGACGTAAAAATCAGATTGGGTTTTTTTATTGAATTATATCTGGGTAGATATGCAAGTGGTTAAAGCTGGCAGACTGTAAATCTGTTCTCATTCGAGTTCGGGGGTTCGAATCCCTCTCTACCCACCAAAATATGGTGTATTCGTCTAGCGGTAAGGATTACGCTTTTTCAAAGCGGAGGACGTCGGTTCGAATCCGACATACACTACAAAAAACATAATCGGGATGGATTATGGTGATAGCCGGGTCTGTAAAACCCTAGCAGGAGAGTTCGAGTCTCTCGCATCCCACTGCAAGCTGCTATCGTCTAACGGTAGGACAACATCTTCTCAAGGTGTGAGATACGGGTTCGACCCCCGTTAGCAGTACAAAAATTGGGTTAACTTCCGGTGTAGGAACCGGCGTCCTCAGGTAAGGGAGGAAGCTAACAAAGCTAAGGAAAATGGTGGTAAACAAACCACAAGGTGCGAGACCCCTTTAGCCCACAAAGTAGATATTTGAGTGTAAGCAAGTACAATATCAGTCGTTAGGTTCTTACAGACAGTGAACGATGGTCCGAATGTCATTATTCGGTGATGGATACCAGGCAACTCCATCATATATGATCCGGTCTTCTAATGGTCAGGAAGCAAGGTTTTCATCCTTGTAATCAGGGTTCGATTCCCTGTCGGATTACAAAAAAACTGGTAAGTAGCTTAGACGGTAGAAGCATCTGTCTTATACACAGAAGATAGTCGGGTTCGATACCCACCTTACCAACAAAATCGCGGGAGTCGTATAATGGCTCGATTATGCTGGCTTTCCACGTCAGAGACGAGGGTTCGATTCCCTTCTCCCGCACCGCAGACTTTTTTGACTTTTTTATTTTAATATATATAATAAAAAAGTCTGAAAATGTCAAAAAATAAAATAAAGTATCACTTTTTGTATAAAACTACAAATTTGATAAATAGTAAGTATTATTATGGAATGCATAGTACCTATAAACTAGATGATGGTTATTTAGGATCTGGTAAAATGTTAAGATACTCAATACGTAAATATGGTAAAGAAAATTTTAACATCGAAATTATAGAATTTTTTCCTTCAAGAGAAGATTTAGTAAACGCTGAAATGAATTTGATTACAGAAGAAATGGTAGTTGATAACAAACTATGTATGAACCTTAAAAAAGGTGGTTTAGGTGGATTTACAAAAGAACAATCTCATAAAGGTGCATTAAGGATGTTAGATATAATATGGAGTGATAGTGATTTTATAACAAGACACAACGAAAGAAAAAGTAAGCTAATCAAAGAACTATATCTAAGTGGTAAAATAAAAAGATGTGACTGGACTGGTAGAAAACATAGTAAAGATACTATAGAGAAAATGACTTTATCTAAAAAAGGACAAGGATTAGGAGAATCTAATTCACAATTCGGAACTTGCTGGATAACAAAAGATGGAGAGAATAAAAAAATAACAAAAGAAAAATTAGAAGACTATTTGATGGATGGTTGGATAAATGGAAGAAAATAATGCGAATGTAGCTCAGTGGTAGAGCTTCTGCTTGCCAAGTAGAAGGCCGCCGGTTCGACCCCGGTCATTCGCTCAGTATAAGTGGTTTAAGTTATAGAAATCTCTATATCTAAGACGTTAGATGAAAAATTTTTATACACCACTTTAATTATAAAGATAGTAGTAATATAAAGCGTTACTTCGTATTCAAACGACTATTATAGGTTCGAATCCTATTGTCTGCTCAAATAATTAAAAATGCAGATATAGTGTAATGGTAACACAGTAAAAACACGTTTAATAAACTTTCTCTATCTTACTTTGGGGCTATCGTATAATGGCTATTACACAGGATTTGCAATTCTGATATGAGATTTCGACTATCTCTAGCTCCACAAAATAAAAATTAAATATGAAAACTAAAGAACAGTCGCTGGACGCACTTTAGTCACAGAAGAATATAAATCTTACTGTGACGGTAATAAAACAGAAAGAATTAAAAGATCATTAGTAAAAAATGGTTCTCGTAATGATAGAAAATTACAAAAATATTCTGATAAATTTAACAAAATGTTTGAGTTTTACTTCAAAATTTACAGAAGTGGTTTAGTTAAATTTTGTGGTGATATTGTTAAGGTAGACTTTGATGTAAATGGCTCAGAAGGAAAATTTGCATTTAGGGAATATGATAATGGTCGTTTTAAACTAATAACACCTATATCAAGACACCCTAATATACTTCAATCCGTAATCATTGGTAAAAAAGGTTGGGGATTATGGGTAAATCAATGGACTGATGGAATTGTTGATTGGTCATTCACAAAAGAAGAAATACTAAAAGAATTTGAATTAAGAGATATAGAAATACCAGAATCACTAATGATTGAATGGGATAAATTGATACTAAAAAGAAAGATTATACGTAACGAAAATTATATGAAGTCTATTAAAATCTGAGATTATTCTCAGATTTTTTTATATACCTTTACTTAAATTTGTTAAGTGTTCAGTAATATCGGCAATTGTTAAAATGGCTGATTTTTCTGCATCTTCACTACTAATTTCCTTATTATTCTTATCAATTCCAGTAACCAATGAATCTATATCAAAATGTAAGTCTGATATTTTTAGGTAAATTTCATCAATTGAGGTTTTTATTTCTCTTGCACAAATATTTATTAAACCCTCTAGATCAGAAATAGGTAAGGTAACTTTTTTAGTATTATTATTACTAATTTTATTGGTATTTAATTCAACATAACTTTTCACACCACTAACTACAATATTTCTATTTACATTTGTTTTATCACCACCACGTTTACTAACTGCAAAATCATCACTTATTATCTGACTATAATCTAAAATATGTACATCTATATTGCTATCAGATTGATTTTTAAGACATATTACATAGTAGTCACATGGTTTTAATGTATTAACTTTAATAACATTACCTGCTTTATATAATTTTATTTGATATGTTACAATATCTTCACCGGTATCTTCCTCAGATGGAACTGTTTTAAATTCAGCAACAGATAATTCACTATATGATTTTGATGCAGTAATATCTGCAATTGCACGACCAGCAGTTAATTTACCATGAATTAGTGAAGCAAGAAATCCTTCTAATAAAAATCCAGCACTTGACTCATTGAAATTGGTTCTTAGTTCATTTAGATATTGTAATATTGTAATTAATGAAATTTTGTCTTTAATAGTTATATTATTATCATTTACTAGTTCATTTATCTGTGATAATAATTTTACTTTTTTCTGTAAATCATATTTATCTTTTTTTCTACTATTTGGATTTTTAGTTAATATCTTATCTAATATCGTAACGTATCTAGCCATTCTAATATACATATCATCATCCACTTTAATATTTACCCAACCTCTCGGATAAGTAAAGTTTTCAAATTTCATTATTTCCATATTGTATATATTAAATCTTTTACTTACTTTTGTAAAAATTAAAGATTATGGAGTTAAAAGATTTTCTAATAAAAACAGGTTTAAAATCTTCTGAGGTTTCATTTTTCTATAAGAATAGAACTGATGAAAGACCGGTTGAAGTAAAAATAATTCAATCTAATAAAAAAGGAATGTGGGAAATAATTAGAAAAAGTCAAATTCAAGATAGAACTGAATATTCTGGTTTTTTCACAACTTTTTCTACTCTCTGGATTAAAACTCCATCAAGATTTTTAAAGGTAGGTAAATTATTACAAGAGTTGGATGCAGTTGAATAAAGATACACCAAGAAGAATTAAACAACGTAAAGATTGTCGTACTGTACAAGAGATTAGAGATTTCTTGTTACAGTATTTTGACTTACACGATAGATACGAAAACAGACAGTTTGGTCACCAAAGTAATTTCACTTTAACTTATAAAGATAAACCGAGAGGTAATAATCATACCGATATTAGTATAAAACTTGTGTGGTATAATGATGAAGATTTAGTTACTGAGGTTAAACTAGAATGGTATAAAGGTTGGAGAGACAACGATCGAGAATATAAAAATTACGAATGGACATTTAAGAATGAAGATTATAATGATGAATGTTGGTTTCTATGGAATGATCAAGGTCGAAGAGATATAGTTGAAAACTGTGACATATTGACAGAGATTACAAATTTTATCATTAAATATGAAAAAAGATTACCACGTGCTCTCTCAAGAGATAATAAATTAAAACAATTGCTCGGGTTATAGTATAAGTTTATATTATATATCATGATGTTACATGTTTTTGAAAATACTAATAAAAAATTAAATATAAAATGAAGAAAATTGAATACGATCCATTTGTAACCAGACAATTCTCACAGAATTTTTCTGGAACTAAAGTATCACTAGAAATTAAAGATGAACTTTTAGAAGTGATAAATGATGCTTATGAGCATTCTTCATCTGAAACCATGTTAAACTCTGACTGGGGTTTCTGTAAGTATCTTATCTTACCAAATGAATTTGGAGTTAAATGTGCAGTTAGAGAAATCACACTAGATATTTATCCTTATATTAGAACTGACTATGTTCAAAGAACACCTGAGGAATTACCAATCTTGTCCAGATTTGCTCAATTACCTCCTGGGTTTAAGTCACAAGAAGCCAATTATATTGTCTTAGTTCTTTACACAAGAAGACAATTAGAAAAAGAATTTAAACCTAAAGAAGAAGGACAAGAGTTTTACTTTGATGATTCTGTTAAATGGGGTATTGTTTCGATAATGGGAACTATGGAACCGAAGCCAGATCCACTTGTGCCAATTACAATTATGAGAAATGCTTTAGGTGTTGAAGAAGGTGGTAATGGAGAAACACTAGATAGAAAAGTTTATAACGAATCAGTGGAATTCTGGTCTAAATATATTTTAGTTAAGTAATGAAAAAATTTATAATCACATTTATCGTATCATTTATCGTATTCTATTTAATAGAGTATTCACTACACTATTTCTTTGATATAGATCTCGATACACTTGAATTAGGATGGCTAGGATGGCTTGGTTTCATAATTGCTTATGGATTTAAGTTTCACATCTTTTGTTGTCTTATACCTCTTATTTTTACTTCGTATAAGTGTAAACATAAAAAATGTGAACACGATCACTGTAAAAAATAAATCACCTTTTAATAGGTAAATACAAATATATGTTGTATATTTGCAAAACAAAATAAATAAAAATATGGAACTTAAAGACATAAACGTAGATACAATTACATCAGATGAACTTTCAAAGGTTGACTTTTCAGTGTTTGCTAGTTTACTAACAGACTTAAAAAATGAACATTTAACAACTGATGAAGAAAGAAAAACTTTCTTAACTGTTTTAAAAAGAATGTATGGTGGAGACTCATTTCCACACGTTGACATCTATCTTAAAAATACTCAATCTGGAGAACTTATTGAGAAGAAATTCGTTGATATGGTAAACGGAGTTACTAGAGTAACTAGTGAGAACTATGACTTTTCATATGATGAAAATAATAAGAAAGGTGAAATTAAATCTATTAGAGTAATGTCTAGCAAAGATAAAGATAAGTATCCTGTACAAAGATCAATGTCTATCTTTGAAAAACAAACCTGTCTTTCTAATACAAGTTTTCAGCAAATTAAACCAAGTGAGTTTGACTCAATGGTTGGTGTGTTAGTTTACAAAGATGGTATAAGTATATACAATGTTCCAAATACAGTATTCCACCCAACAGTAATTAAGAAAACTGATAAGACTAAGAAAGCTTTTATCAAAGAATTAAATGATGCTGGTAAAATTGTACTATCTGGACAACACAAGTCTAACTTAACAGAAGGACAAATTGGATTTAACGAATTAAAAAAATATCTTAAATTCTCACTTTATGTAAAAGATGGTAACTACTACTACATTGAGAATGGTAAGAAAACTGACAAACTATACACTAACTTAGATTTTAGTGATTTACTATAATAAAAAAGGAGACTAATGTCTCCTTTTTTTATTTCTTATATTTAAACTCTTCCATAAATTCTACTGGAACTCCAAAGTAAAACTTACTATAAGTTTTCTTAATATTCTTATACCAATCAGACTTATAGATAAATATCATATACTCATAAATCATATCAATTGGCATTTCAGTATTTTCATACCAATACTTTTTAAATTCATCAGTAAGATTATCTTCTATACCTGCAAGAGGAACTGTTCTTATACTCCCAGGACTTGAGTTTCTATTTGCATCATAATCTGTGTATCCATAATAATCAGTTGATATTGATGTTGGATTACTTGTAAAGTAAAAAGACTCCCCAGGATTACTATTTATAAGATAAACAAATGAAACCTTTTTAATACTCTCGTGTCTAAAATAGAATCTCCATTCATTTCTATGTTTTATTCTTTTATAATTATCAATATTCTGAAATACTGATAAATCATAAGAATCTTTGATCTCATTTATATAACCTAAAATTATTACCAATTTGTTATCATCGATTTTACTCAAGTGATAAGAATTATTATAAGACAGTTTATCTTTTAAATTAGTAAGATTAGTTTCTTCAAAAAAGATACTACAGATTCTTTGCATAAAATGTTCTTTAGGTTCATCTTTACAAGAAAGTAAAAAGGATTCTGCAGGAACACTACCTAAATATGTTTTCTTAAAAATCTTATTATAAGGTATGATATTTTGATTAGCACCTAAGAAATCTTCTAATAAAACTTCTTCATCATTATATAACATAGTTTTACTATTAGTAATAGTAGTAGTAAAGTGAACCAGAATTAAATTCTGGCTAACATTCTCGAAATTACTTTTATCAATATCTTTTATAGAAACGATATTCAAATGGTTATTTAAGAAAGTATAAAATGACTTAAATGCCTTTGTTGGATTTTGAAAGATTGTTTTCGGTAGAATATAAAAAACATCAGCTTCTTTATTTACATTTTTAATTACATCCAGTGTTTTTACTATAAAGAATATACATTCTTCTTTAACACCATCAATATTATATAATCTTTTCAATCTATCAATCTCAGGTTTTCTATCTTTTAAAGATAATGCTGGGGTTCTATAAGGTGGGTTACCAACTAATAAAATTCTATCACAATCTTCGATGAAATCTTTATCTAAATCAAAGTCATAAATATTCTGATTTATCAACTGACAATTATCTATTGGTGCAAACTCAGAGAAAACTTCTTCATCTATCTCAACTGCAACAATCTTATTTTTATAAATCTTTCTAAATGATTTTACAAAGTTACCAGAACCAAAAGATGGTTCTATAAAAACAGTTTTATCAGTAATCTCAACAGGTAGTTCTGAAATAATTTTATCAGTACCTTCTATCTTAGTATTATACTGACCAAGTATCTCTACCTTTGTATAATTATCTTTATTTGTTGCTTTTCTCATTGTAAAAATTCTTTATTATTATATGAGTTTATATGATTAAAGTTTCAACTTTTACTTGTATTACCAATACAATTCACTATCTTTGTAATCTAAAATATATGAATATGAACGGAACTGTGCAAGTTGTGCTAGTGAATAAAGAAGGATTAGTATTAGGTGTATCAAGAAAGACAGACCACAATGATTTTGGTTTAGTTGGAGGATCATTAGAAGACTATGATGTAACACCAGAAGCTGGTGCTTTAAGAGAAACAAAAGAAGAAACTGGATTAGATATTACTAATCTAAAATTGATATATGTAAAAGTAACTAGAGACGGAAGAATAGGTTATACCTATTTGGCTGACTATTCTGGTGAAATAGAATATGACGAACCACACGTAGTTAAATGGACAACATTTAGCGAATTGATTAAAGGTTCATTTGGTCATTGGAATTTACAAGTTTATCAATCAATGTTAAATTTAGGAATAGAAGTTAAGTAATGAGTAAAAAAGAAAAATTAGAAGAACTTTATAAAAAACTAACAGACGGACAAAGATTTGGATTTAATTTTTTGTATGGTTCACCACATACTATAAGTGATGATAAAATAGATAAAGCCATTTCAATCTGTGAAAAGTATAGCAGTATAAAACCTAATGTTATTACTACACTACCTGGTATAAATTTTACAAGTTCAACCGCATCTGTTACACCAACAGTAACATATTGTTTGTGTGGGAATATTCCATCAAAAGGCGATATATTTTATTATCAATCAAAGTATAGTAAAGTTCCACTTGAAGGTATCGTTGATATTATTTATCATGACTCAATTCGTTCCAAAAATGGAACTGCTTATAAATTTGATGAAATCATTGTTAAACCAAAGTTTGTAATAAGAGACGAAATACTAAATGAAATACTAAATGGGAAAGATAACTAAAGAACAAGTACAAAAACTTCAAGAACAACAAGACAATCCAAGGTATCATCCTTATACGTGTTGTTCTTATGATGGATGCGAACGAGATAAACAACCAAATTGGGGAGCTTTAATTCCAACAGAAGATTGTTGGATCTGTCCGTGTGGAAAATATAAACAAGAATATCGTGAAGAAGCCTCAAATTAAATTTTGAGGTTTTTCTTTTTTATTCAAATAATTTACTTATATTTGTAATCTAATACAAAATATAAAATATGCAATCTGAAATTAAATATTCCAGTAAGTTCACAAACTTATTAAGACTTATCGACCACCGTGTCGCAAAAATACTTTTAGACATTGAAAATAAAAGTCTTATAGTTACACAAAACTATATTGATCTTACCGACAAAAAAGATACTGTATCTTTTACACCTGATAGAAAAGTTGCTGAAATAAAAGCCAGTATACCTCAGTTGTGGAAAACTACCGAAGATACAAGACATCTTACACACGGTTCTGCAAATGATAAAATTTACGAAGATTTAGGATATGAAAAACCTAATAGAGATCCTTGGTCACCAGAGTATGGTACTTTAGGAACTATCTTAGGTGAAGCTAAGTCACGCACTACTGATAAAGTTTTTGTTATTTTTCAACAATATGAAGGTGACTATAAAGTTGTTGTAAACAAAGCTACTTTGATACAATCAAGTAATTTTAATAAAATCTGGTCTTCTAATAGAAACTCTATTAGAATCGGTAGATTGACTAGATCAATTCTATCTTCTGTTGGTGCAACATTTACAGAGAAAGACATTGAAGAATTTACTAATAAGTTTAAGGCGGCTTATGACTTTAATAAAGATGCTACCAATAAATTTGATATAGTATCCGGTGAAGATATTGCAAAATGGTATCACTATGAGAAATACACTAAAGGTGGTGGTACACTTAATAACTCTTGTATGGCTAATGTAAAATCAGATTTCTTTGATATTTATGTTCAAAATCCACAAGTTAAATTAGTTATTCTTTATGATGATGCTGGTAAACTCGAAAATGGCAAATATACTTCTGATAAAATCAAAGGTAGAGCTATTCTTTGGGAAGGTGCTAAATGTGTTGGTGTAGAAGGCAATATAAACTTTATGGATAGAATTTACACAAGTAATGATTCTGATACAGATTTGTTTATAACATTTGCACAATCAAAAAACTTTTGGTATAAAAAATCACAAAGTATGGATTTTGAGTGTACTATCTGTAATGGAGTTATCGAACAAAAAGCTAACATCACAGTTGATTTGGATGAAACTAACTTTTCTTTTTATCCTTATACTGATACAATGTCTTTTGCTAACTTAGATGATAATACATTGATGAACTTCAATGATAAATATGATAGAAGACTTAGAGGTACAAACGGTGGATATGAAGGTTCAGACGATCACTATTATGATCCACAAGAATACGATGAAGATTATTATGAAGAAGATTAAATAAAAATCCTCCAATGTGAGGATTTTTTTGTATCTTTGTACTATGAAAATCAAACTACAAGATGTTAAAGAAGAAATCGAAGATATAATCGATGGTGTTCTTGTAGAACTAATTGATGATGATTTTGAAGTTAGAAAAGTTTTTGTAGATTCTGATACTTATAATTTTGGTGCTAGACATATTATAGATGTTTATATAACCAAAGATAAAAAAGGATTTAAAATAAGTAAAATACAACCAAAGGTTTTAACAGTTGTTGATTTTATGAAACGAAGATATAACGCAATTATATCTTATCAAACAATGGAAAGTAATAGTAAAAGAGAATTTCATAAAACCTTTCCTCTTTTTAAATATAATCTTATAAAGAAATTTAAAATAACTATAACTATTTAATAAAAAAATCATATAATTTATGATAGTATTTATACTAAAAAGAAACAACGATTCAATTGGACTATTCAAGTATCGAAACCCTAAAACAAGGTATCATTGATACTTTAAGGAATTGGGAATGGAATGTAACTGATATATTAATCGAAAATGATCAAATTAATATATCTTTTAATGCAGAAACTGATGGTGTTATAAAGTTTTATGAGGAAGACACCACCGGAAGTTGGCACTTTGACGAAGTAACTGTTATTTAAAAAATTAAAACATATATTATGATAATCAAATCAGAAATAAACCCGAAAGACTTTGAAGTTGGTACAATTATTGGCCGTTTTCAAGTAAACAAACTACACGATGGTCATAGATCACTAATCAACTACGTATTAGATAACCATAAAAAAGTAATCATACTTTTAGGTGTATCAAGAGTTCAAAACACTCGTAAAAATCCACTAGACTTTGCTTCTCGTAAAGCAATGATTCAAAAAGAATTTCCTTCTGTTATGATCTTACCTATTCAAGATCAAAGATATAACGAAAAATGGTCTCACGATGTTGATTCTATTATCCCTATTCCATTCGGTGAGAAAAAAACTGTAATCTACGGAAGTAGAGACTCTTTTATTCCTTACTACTCTGGTAAATTCCCAGTAATCGAATTAGAAGAAAGTGTTACTTACAACGGTACAAATATCCGTGAAGAAGTTGCCAAAGAAACTTTAGACTCTGACGACTTTAGAGCAGGTGTTATCTACTCTTCTTTTAACCACAGACCTACAACTTTCCCGACTGTTGATATTGTTGCACACGATAATGAAGGTAATATACTTTTAGGTAGAAAACCTAATGAGAAATTATTTAGATTTGTTGGTGGTTTTGTTGATACTTCAGATAGTTCATTTGAAGCAGCAGCTTTAAGAGAACTTAATGAAGAAACTGGTGGTAACTTAGTGGTAAATAAAAACTTAACATACATTACTTCTCAAAAAGTAAATGACTGGAGATACAAAGGTGAAGAATCTGGTATAATGACTACATTATATTTGGCAACAAGACACTTTGGATTTGCGAAAGCTTCTGACGACATAGCTGAAGTAAAATGGGTACCTGCTCAAAAATTTAGTAATTATGATGGTATTAGAACTGGAATTGTTCCAGAACACAGAGAGTTGATGAAAACTTTCATTGATAAAGTTTACGATCAAAATCTTATGCCAATTGGTGAAAGATTAGAAGAAAGAACTAATGTAACCTATACAGCAGAGTAATGAATAATCCAGTTATAAAGGTAGGAAATGGTTTAATGATGTTACAATCTTATCCATTTAATTGGATAAGAGAGTCAGTTTATACTGGCAGTTTTGGACCACCATTTTACTATTACATATTTTTAGGTGATATGTCTGGTGGTCCTACGTGTGTCTATAAAGAGGAAGAAAATGAACTAGCTATTTCTGACTTAAAGTTTAAAGTTGAAAGTATAGAAGAAGCAGGTAAAATAGTTCTTAAACTTACACAAGGTATGGGAAAGAATTTGGAAGGAACTGTACATGAATCTGCTGCAGACATTAGAGATAAAAAGATAGAAAAAATATTAAATTAAATATTATGAGTTTACAAAGACAAATTACTCGAAAATTAGAAAGAGCCATTGCTGATAAAGATTGGACTTCTTTACAAGGTATTCAAAAATACCTAACAAAAATTATTACAAAACCAGACAATTTAATTCTTTGCTCTGATGCTTACAAATACTCACACCATAAATTCTATGGTGATGAAATGACCAAAATGGTTTCTTATATGGAATCTCGAGGTGGTAAATTCTCAGAAACTTTGTTCTATGGTTTACAAATCATTATCAAACAATACTTAGAAGGTATCGCTATTACCAAAGAAGAAGTTGATGAAGCAGATGATTACTTAGCATCTAAACTAGGAGTATTCGGTAGAGACGATGTATTCGACCGTTCTAAATTTGATTACATTGTTGATAAATATGATGGTAAATTACCTATCAGTATTAAAGCAGTTCCAGAGGGAACTGTTGTAAATACAAAGAATGTACTTTTCATCATTGAAAGTTTAGACGAGAAATGTGCTTGGATAACAAACTTCTTAGAAAGTATCTTACTTCAAGTTTGGTATCCAATTACTGTTGCCACTCTTTCAAGAGAAGTTAGAAAAATTGTAACCAATTCATTTTTAGATTCTACTTCTTATGATGATAAAACAATCAATTTCTTAGTTGATTTTGTTTTAAATGACTTTGGTTTCAGAGGTGTATCTTCTGTACAATCAGCGAAAATTGGTGGGTCTGCACATCTTGTCAACTTCTTAGGTTCTGACACTGTAATCGCTTCTAAATTGATTAGAGACGTATATAATACTGAACGAATCTACGGATTATCAATTCCTGCAACCGAACACTCTATTATGACACTTAAAGGCGAAGAAGGAGAGTTAGAACTAATGATGCGAGTTTTAAAAACATTCCCAACTGGATTAGTTGCTTGTGTATCAGATTCATACAATATCTTTAGAGCTTGTTCTGAATATTGGGGAACTGAGTTAAGAGATTTAGTTCTTTCAAGACCAACAACACCTGGTAATCAATTAGTTATTAGACCTGACTCTGGTCACGTTTTAAGAACTTTAAAAGAAATCTTTGATATTCTATTTGATAAGTTTGGTTATACTGTAAATGAAAAAGGTTATAAAGTTCTTCCACCACAAATTAGAGTAATTCAAGGTGATGGTGTGAATTTAGAATCAATTGGTGAAATCTATATGATGTTAAAATCAGAAGGTATCTCTCCAGAGAACTTAGCATTGGGTATGGGTGGTAAATTATTACAAGCTGATATAAATCGTGATACAAATAACTTCGCAACCAAAGCATGTTTCGCAATTGTTGATGGTCAAGAAAGAAATGTAGTTAAATCTCCTACAGAAATGGATGCAGATGGTAACATTACAAAATCTTTCAAAAAATCTAAACAAGGTCGTTTGAAACTTGTTAAAAATGATGATGGTACTTACAGAACTGTTACATCAATGGATGCAGACTTTGATACTGTTAAAGATGAGTTAGTTGAAGTATTTAGAATGGGTAACATCACAAAAGAGTGGAACTTTGATGAAATTAGACAAAGAGCTGCTGTTTTAGTAGAACAAGAATTAGAAGAATTGATAGCATAATGATTAGAGTTAGTCTATCAGAACATAGTATTCAACAAGGGTACAAAAGATTACAGATCAATTCTGATGAATTATCTATAATATGTCACAATGCTATTTCAGATGGCATACCTAAAGAAAAAGTTCGTACATTACTAAGGAATAAAATTAAAAGAGTTACAAATAATACTCTAATAAATGGATGTCAGAACCCATTTATTAGAGTTTATGATAAAAAAATATTTATATTTAACCATTCTTCTAGTACTAAATATAAAGATTATAAACTAATAACATTCTTTAAAATTGATATGTCGGATAATTTATATTATTCAATGATAAAATAAATAAAAATAATATGGAAGAAAGAAAAACACTTGGATTGTCACCACTTATAATAGTTGAACCAGATCCTACTCTTATAGAATACTACAGAATTGCAAAACATTTTGAAGTAAGTGATATGCTTGTAAGTAAAACAGAAGATGGTGAGTGGTTATACATTCAAAGTAATTTAGATCAAAATATATTCTTGTTGAAGAAGTTGGATGATATGGGATTACTTACAGATTCTGGAAAGATATGTGATTGTGGTATTGGATTAGGAACTGCGATTTTTGATATTTATCTTCAATCAAAAAAAATTGAAAAGAATTATTCTTTTGTAGGGATAGAGAAACAATCTAAATATGTAAATTATCTTAATGAAAATCTTTTAGATTATTGGAATAATGATTTACAAATAGTAGAAGGTGATTTAATGGATCAAAAATATGATGATTATAATATCATATATTGTTACACACCTTTTAGAGATATAGAAAAACTTAAAACTTTCTATTTAAAAGTAATAGAAGAAATGCAACCAGGTTCTATTCTTATTGAGAATAAAAATTATGGATTGGGAGAAAGAGATATTCTTACTTCTTTATCAGATAAATTATCTGAAATAGAGTTAGATGGAATAACAGTATTTAAGAAATTATGAGTAAATGTAAAGTAGTACATTTTAGAAAAGCACCTTATGATATAATGATAGATAGGACAACCAAATGGGGTTGTCCTTTCTCTCATATAAGAGATAGAAAAACAAAAGCTAAGTTCCTTGTAAACTCAAGGAAAGAAGCTATTGAAGCTTATAAAGAATGGATTACAAATGGAGAAGGTAAACATTTATTGAATGATCTACACGAGTTAAAAGGTAAAACATTAGGCTGTTGGTGTAAAGATGTTGATGGTAAAGGAAAATCTTGTCACGGTGACGTACTAGTTGAATTAGTAAATGATATGTTTAGAACAGATGGGTTTACTATTTAGGTAAACCAACAACAAAACTAATTGATCTCAATTTTTTACCTTCAAGAAGAGCACCATCAAGTAATTCTTTAGTTTTAAATCTACTATTAGTTCCAGTGGCAAATTCTAAACCGAAACAGTATTTAATAGTAGATCTAGGATCTATCTTCAAAAGGTTATAATTATCTATTAGATATTTTACAAATGGTATAAATCTATCTGATACTTCCTCCCATAAAAATATTCCAAAGATAGGATTTATATCAGTTTTATAAAAACTTACTCTAAAATAATTTGTTTGATAACCTAATTCCGGATAATCTTTATTACCAACAGATGGCCATGAATCACTGGCATTATGTTCTCGTATCTCTATTTCAAAACCTTCATCTAAAAGGTAAGCTAAATACATTTCACAGAAGTCTTGTAATTCCTCTTTTTGTAGTTTAAGTTCTTCTCGACTTTCGTTAAATCTTTTTAAATGTTTCATAATTTATTTAATAGTAACCATAAAGTATACCTCTCTTAATTGTTTTGTATCCAAAGCATTATGTCTTTCTTCAAGAAGTCCTTTAGTTTGATACATTATACTATGCCATCTATAATCTACAAATTTTATATCTGTCTTTCTGTGGTAAGGTACAGTTGAACTTGGATCTACTTTTTCTAAGTTATAATTATCTTTTAGAAATTTAAGAAATGGTAAAAAGTGATTTATTATATCTTGCCATAAAAAAATAGATTTATCTTGTTTTACTAAAGAAACTTGAAAAGGTGTTACACCCGCCGCTAGTTCAGCTCCTCCATAAATCTTCAACTCAAATCCTTCATCTAAAAGATAAGCTAAATATGTTTCACAGAAATCACGTAACTCTTCTCTCTGTAAAGTAAGTTCTTCTTGACTTTCATTAAATCTTTTTAAATATCTCATAAACTATCATCGTTTATTTTAAATGTTATTCTAGAAAGATCCCAATATATATTAACATTATCTAAAGTACTAATATACTCAGATTTTAAATCCATACCATTTGATGAAGTGAAATTTATATAATTAGTAGCTAATTTATAACTCTTTTGTATTCTTAATATAAATGGTATATAATGATCTTTTATATCATCCCACTTAAAATAAGAAGTATGAACACCGTTTTGATTTGTAGTTAAACTTTTTCTAAGAATAATATAGTAACCTCCACTACGTGGTTGTATATCAATAAAAAATCCTTCATCTATTAGATAAGCTAGATTCATTTCACAATAATCTTTTAACATTGCGGTATCATACTCAGCTTTTACCATTTTATATTGTTTATCATCAACAGGTATCATATCTAAATTCTCTTCTGTCCAAGCCAATACTTCTGGGTCAAAATCTAAGGATTCATTAAACTTTTTTAAATGTCTCATACCATTACTCATCTTTTATATAAACATTTATTTGCCATATATTATAAAGTTCAAGATTATCTAAGTCTTTAATATTCACAATTTTATAATACGGTAAATAACCCTTCTCTTTCTTGTGAGGTACTTGATAAATAATCTCTACAGATTGATAATCAAAAAAATTATTAGTTTCTTTAGAATAACCTATTATTTTAGATTTATTATTTAAGTGTGTTAAAAATGGTATATAATGATCCTCTATATCCTTCCAATCAAAACCTGGTGAACCCCAGGCCCCCTTGTGTATAGAGTCAGTCACTAGGCTTATTTTATAAACCCAGTAATCTTCACCATCTTTTATTCCACACACACTATCTACTTTAAGACTGAATTGTGGATCATCAAGCAGATAAGCTAAATTTACTTCACAAAACTCTTTTAACTGGTCTTCACCTAAACTTTCATTAAATCTTTTTAAATGTCTCATAATCTATATATAAAAACATTTGACTAATAAAATCATATAATAAGAAAAAACTTTTTATGGAATTATTCATGTTTGATATAGAAACGGCCGGACAATATAAAGACTTTACAGAATTTGAAAAAAATGATGAACGTGGTTCAAACCTTTTTAAAGGCAAATACCAAAAAATGGGTTGGGAAGAAAAATACGGAAACATATACGAAGCTTATTTAGATAATGCAGGTATTGTACCAACTTATGGTAGAATAGTTTGTATCTCATTTGGTTACTTAGATAACGGTCAAGAAAGAATCTCAAGTTTCTACGGAGACGATGAAAAAGAAATTGTAGAGAAATTTAATAACCTACTTAAAAAGATTGAGAAGAAAGATTTTAATTTATCTGGATTTAGAATAGCTTATTTTGATATTCCTTGGGTAGCTCATAAGTTAGCTAAGTATGGTATTAAACCAGCTGATATAATTACCACTTATAATAAGAAACCTTGGGAAATGAGAATCACTGATATGTCTGATGATTGGAAGTCAAAATTTGCTTGGGCATTCTCATTTGATGAGATGTGTTATGAGTTGGGAATTGAATCTCCAAAGGATAATATGAATGGTGGAGACGTACATGATGCTTACTGGGAAGGTAGAGTTGAAGAGGTAAAAATCTACTGTGAGAAAGACGTAAAAGCCTCAATTAAAGTATCTCAGGTTATTTATTAAAAAACTTCAAAAATAAGGTTTTTTGATATATTTTTATGATATATAGTTTTATGGAAAACCTCACTATCACGTACATAAAGACACATGGACAAACTTTGGAAATGTGGTCCGCAATAGATACAAAAAACAACCTTTCGGTAGGTCATATTTGTATGAATGTAGAGAAAGACAACAGGATAAAATTCCTAGATGCTTGGGTTCATGATGATTATCGCAGAAGAGGAATTTATAGACTTCTATGGGAAACCAGATGGAAATATGTAAATGAAGAATATAAAGGTTATACTATATATGCTTGGTGTAAAGAAACATCATTACCATTACTTTTAGAGAAGGAATTCACTCCAGGTGAAATAGTTACCTATGTTGAGAAAAAAATTTAAACTTTTTATAAAATAAAAATATAAGTTGCATGATGAGACCCTTAAAATCAGTAGCTAAGTACTACTCAAAAGGATTTTTTTTAGCATACGGTTTATTAGCAGTAATAAATCTACCAGAGTTTAACTTCTCTACATTAGCGGAACAGTCACTTATTTTTGGTATAGGTATGGCACTTCTAATTCATGCATTTGAAGACTTCTATAAAACAAAATAAATTATGGCAAATAAAGACAGAAACTTTATAATTAGAATCTCTGAAAAACTATTAGAAGATTTTCAAGAGTTCTGTGATGATAATTCAATGAATGCTTCTAAAAGAATTAGAAAGTATATTGAGAATGATGTAGAAGCTTGGAAGAAAAGAAAATTACAACAACAACAAAATAATCAAAAATAAATTAGGTACTACAAAATTTATTCGTATCTTTGTCATCTAATAAAAATAAAGATATGTTTATACTAGTCGGGTACCTTATTTGGGGCAATAAAGAATAAAAACAAAAAAATTAGGTAGATAAGTAAACTTTTATTACTTTTGTACTATAAAAATAACAAATAAACAAAAAGAGAGAATAAACTTTTAATATATACAATAATGAAAACAACTAATCTAAATATTAACTTAACGCTGAATGTCTTATGTCTAAGACAAAGACCGGGTTTTGCCTTATTTAGAGCAACTGATTTTGATGGTGTGTAATCATTAAATTCAAACTAAATATACAAACAAAACCCGAAATTTAAAAGTTTCGGGTTTTTTTGTGGAAAAAAATAAATAATGGCCCCGTAGCTCAGCTGGATAGAGCAACTCACTTCTAATGAGTAGGTCACAGGTTCGAATCCTGTCGGGGTCACAAAAATAATCACCTGTCGGGGTGGTGGAATGGTAGACACGCAGCACTTAAAATGCTGTGCTCCAGAAGAGTCCCTTTCCCGATACAAAAAATGCGTCTGTGGTGAAATTGGTAGTACACGCTGGGTTTAAGCCCCAGTGGTCAGGAATGATCGTGAGGGTTCGACTCCCTCCAGACGTACAAAAATATGCCTCAGTAGTCCCAGTTGTCTTCTAAACAACTACGGGTAATTGGAAACTGAAAATGTAGGTTCGAATCCTATCTGGGGTACTAATACACAAGCCGAGGTGGTGGAATGGTAGACACGCTGGTCTAAGAAGCCAGTGTCCGAAAGGACGTGCGGGTTCGAGTCCCGCTCTCGGTACAATGAAAGAAATAAATTATATACAGTACACATCATATACATTATTATCAAGTGGTGGTGTATTTAAGGTAAATTCAGCAATGCCTTTACCGAATTTAGATAAACACTTGAATGAGAGTATAAACTTAATTATGTTTGTAGTTCATAATATAAAGTGTAATGATAAAGAAGTAATGTTTTATAATAGAGATCTATTTAGATTGACATATGGATCAAAAGAATGTTCTGAAATGATTATGAAAATGAAACATTCACATATATTAGAATAATGTCGGAGTGATGAAATGGTAGACGTGCTTGGCTCAAGACCGAGTGTCCAAAAGACGTGTGGGTTCGAATCCCACCTTCGATACAAAATATACCCCTATGAGCAAATAGGCAAAGCTTGCTGGCTTAGACCCAGTGGAAAACAATGATACATTCTCGGTTCGAGTCCGAGTAGGGGTACAAAGAAAAATTAAAAAAGATTAGGTAGATTAAAAAACTAATAGTATATTTGTACTATAAATAAAGATAAACAAAAAGGGACAATAAAAATTTAATATATAATATAATGAAAACAAATACTGTAAATATTAATGTGATTACGATTACGAATTGTGTGAATAGCACGACTTCGGGTAATGAGATATGTATGGTATAAAGTTAAAGTATATTATAATAAATTCATAAAAACCCGAACTCAAAAAGTTTGGGTTTTTTCATGTCAAAAAATAAATATTCTTCTATAGTGAAATGGTATCACGTCTGACTGTTAATCAGTTATTCCAGGTTCGAGCCCTGGTGGAAGAGCAAAATTACTGGGTTGCCATAGCCAGGTCGAATGGTTCGGACTGTTAATCCGATGAGCATCGCTCCACCGTGGGTTCGAATCCCACCCCAGTAGCAAATATATTGGCAAATACCAGCCCAACCTGATAAGTTGGAGAACTGTAGTGGTAAGTTGAAAACGTGGGTTCGAATCCCACTTTGCCAACAAAAAAAATAAAATAATAATTATGAAAATGAAAGAGAATTTATTAAATAGTTCGGTTAGTAGTTAAAAAAAGTGATAAAAGTGAGTTATAATTTTTTATATATACAATAAATAAAAAACTATAATGGAAAAAGATAAAATGATAGAACTAATCGAGTTAGGTTACTCACAAAGGAATCTTGCGGAAGAACTAAAAACATCACAATCTAATGTTAAATATTGGTTAAAAAAATTTGAAATAAGTACAAAATATAAAAAAAATAATATAGATAAACATATAATTGATGGTGGTAAAAATTGTCCTAAATGTAATGAGTTAAAAGATGTGGATGACTTTTATAAAAGAAGTAGTATAAATAGAAACGGAACCGCGGGTTATTGTAAAAAATGTAGTAATATTTATCATGGTGCTAGATTAAAGAAAGTTAAATTAAAAATGATTTTATATAAAGGTGGTAAATGTTGTGATTGTGAACTAAACCATGAAAATACACACTATTGTGTTTTTGATTTTCATCACTTAGATCCAAATACTAAAGACCCAAACTTTAATAAAATTAAATATCAAAAATGGGAAAAAATTAAAGAAGAAATTGATAAATGTGTATTATTGTGTGCGAATTGTCACCGTTTAAGACACTCTGTTATCAGTGGATGGTAAATAAATAAAAATAGGTCTATGGTGTAATGGCAACATCCTTCTTTTACATGGAAGAGACGTGAAGTATAATCTCGGTTCGAGTCCGAGTAGACCTACATAATGGTTCCTTAGCTCAGTTGGTTCAGTAGCGTCTGTTTTACACGCAGAAGGTCATAGGTTCGAATCCTATAGGAATCACAATATTGGTAGTTAGCTCAACTGGTTAGAGCACTTCGCTGATACCGAAGAGGTTATGGGTTCGACTCCCTTACTACCAACAAAAAATGGCATAGTGTCTGAGTGGTCGAAAGATGCGGTCTGCAAAACCGTAATGATTAAGTTCATCATCGTAGGTTCAAATCCTACCTATGCTTCTAAATGGTTGGTCACTGTAAATGGCTTCACAGTGGGACGGTACGTGGAATTTATTCCTAAGTGGGTTCGAGACCCACATCAACCTCAATAATGGCGCGGTGGCCGAGTGGCACGTAGGCGGTGGATTGCAAACTCACACACACTGGTTCGAATCCAGTCCGCGCCTCGAGACGAGACTGTTACTAATTCATAGGGGCCCATACGATGTAAGTGTCTGCGTAGAATTAGAAAATGCCGATATAGCTCAATAGGTAGAGTGCCAACTTGGTAGGTTGGAGGTTAAGGGTTCGATTCCCTTTATCGGATCAAATAATGCTGGTGTTGCGTAGTGGCCGATCGCACCTACCTTGTAAGTAGGAATTCCAACGTCGCAGGTTCGAATCCTGTCACTAGCTCGACAAAAAAGACTTCTTTTAATTAAGAAGTCTTTTTTATTTTAAACTAAATCCATATCTTTGTATAGAATAATAAATACTACTATTATGAAAGATATAAAACCTCGTTGCTTCGTGGATATGGATGGCGTCCTATGTGATTTTTTCGGAGCATTCTCAGATGTTCGTAGAAAAGACCCAAACTTTAAATTTCCTCAATCCAGAATAGGGTTCTTCAAAAATCTTGAACCAATACCAGATGCAATTGAGTCTTTTAATAAATTAAAAGAACATTATGACGTTTGGATTTTAACACGTCCTTCATTTAAAAACATTAGTTGTTTTAACGAGAAAGCTGAATGGGTATTAGAACATTTAGGTTTTGATATATTAGAAAAAACGATTATGTGTGGTGATAAATCTTTGGTGAAAGGTGATTACCTTATTGATGATAATGGTCAAAATGGCCAACCTGAATTTGAAGGAGAATGGATTGAATTTGCTTCAGAATCCTTTCCGGATTGGACTGCGGTTATTGATTATTTAATACCGACTATCTAAGCCACCAATCACCACCTTTTACTTCTTCAAAGTCTTTAATATCATATTTATACTTATAAACCCAACACTCAATATCTTTTGATGTGTTTATTTTAACTCTTATATACTCATCACCTTCAAACTCATCTAGCTCTGGGAATATTGATGGGTCTATAAGATATATATCTCCTAAAACTTCTCCAGGTCCACTTACAAAACCAGGGTAGAATTCATTTACTCTATAAATTTTACCTTTAATTGTTGCTCTTCCAAAAAAAACGGGTTTCTTTAGTAAATTTTTGGCAGTATCTCTAAACTGACCATATACAAATAAATATTCTTTCATAATTAGTAATAACCTTTCCCAATAACAGAGTGTCTAACTCCACCTCTTGGATTTTCTACGTCACCAGTATATCTTGGAATTAAATGACAATGAAATTGCATTACAGTTTGTCCTGCTGTTTCACCACAATTCATACCTATATTGTAACCATCTGGTTCATATTGTGATTCAACTATCTCCTTTGCTTTATCTAGCATTTCAGATAGTTTATTCCTTTTAGATTGACTTAAATCAAAGTAAGTTTCTTCTGGTCCATTTGTTATAATAAGTATATGACCTGGACTTGTTGGAAATCCATCAAACATTATAAAGAAGTCACTATCTTGATATAAGATTTTATCATCTTCTATCATATGTCTTCCGAACTTAACATCTTCATTTAAACTTGTAAATTTTCTCATAATGTATATATTTTATTCAAATAGTTGGAAATTTGGTAAAACCAGACGAGTATTTGCGTTGTCTGCAAAAACTAAATACTTAGAATCGTCTCTAATAATAGCTTGATTAAGTATCTTATCAAATGTAGATTCTGGTATAATATCAGTAAATAATCTAATATTAGTTGCTTTCATATCAGATCCTAATAATTGAGGATTCGTATTTTCAATTGTAAATTCAATTGGAGTCATATCTTGTTCATCAGAATAAACTTTTCTTAGGAAGTTATTTGTAAGTTTACCAGCCTCATCTTCAAAATCAACATTACGCTTATAAACAAATTGAGAAATTTTTCTATTTCTTTGATCAACATTTAATGTATAGCAATACCAAACTTCTTCATCTAATATTAAATCAGAATTAGTTGTATAAGTATCACCATTTAATGTAACTGTTATTACATCATTTACTAAGTTTACTTTCCAACCAATTAGATTCTCATCATCATAGAAGTTAAAGAAGTTATAAATCTCACCATCTATATAATTATTGATACTAAACCAAATAGTAAATCCAATATTATCAGAAACTTTTAGAATAGGATCAGAGTTAAAGTAATTTACAGCTGGTATTCCTGCATCAACTGAGAATAAGTCATAATTTGATTTAGATATTATAGTAGATGAGTTTTCAATTAGTTCTTTATTTATACTAGCTAAGTATTCTAATCTAATTAAATCCTTAGTTAAAGTTCTTGTTTGAACCTTATTAGCTACTGCTCTCTTATCATCAGTATTCTCAACACCAAATAATGAATCAATTGTAGTATTCTGTGTAAGCATATCCAATTTGTTTTGGATCTCTGTTGTACCAGCTTGTACATTTGCTTTTTGGTTGTATTTTTTCAGAATCAATTTATAATAAACTGAAGAGTTATTAAATCCTCTAAATTGAGATACGTGATCTACTTGAAACATTCTACTTAATTGACAGAAAAACATAAAGTCTTCTTTACCTGGTCTTCTTTGAGCACCAAATACACTTTTAAATTGCTCTTTGGTAATATGTACTTCCATATTATCAAATAAACTTAAATCAAATTGATTCATCGTAATTTGTGAGTCTGGAAATTCATTATTATTTACCGATACTTTAACATCACCTTCACAAACAATATTATACAATTGATATTCGTGCATTGAGTAATCTTGTCCTTTTGCATCTGGATCAGTTACAAAGTAAACAACTTGATGTCCAAACATCATTTGAGCATCAGTACTTAATTTATTCAAAAGATTTAGTGCAGTACTTTGATTATAAGGATTGTAAAGAAGTGCTTGTTGGTCTTTAGTCATTGGTGAAAAAATATTAGCGGTATCACAACTTCCTTTACCATCTGAATTTAGATTAGTATTAGGTATGAAATTTCCATTAGCATCATATGTACCAGTTAAATTAGACTGACAACATTCTCTTAAACCATATAAATTACTTTTCTGATAATCTAAAGTAACATTTTGAAAATTACCAATTAAATTTATATCTTGTATCTTTACAGGAACACCAGATTTATTTTCTATTGAGTATTCAACTTCAAAAAATCTTGTTGGAGTTAGTCTTTTTGTAGATACATTTTCTTTAGTTAAAAATTCCCAATCTGACCAAGTTCTTGAATTATCTTGTGAGTATCTCCATTTCAAATCTACACCTTGTATACCAGTAGATGATATTACTTCAACATCTTCTAACTTAAAAACTTTATAGATAAAAGGTGGTTTAATTACCTGAATACCACCAGAAACCAATTGAACTGCAGAACCATCATCGGTCATAGGTCTTTCAGTTTCACATTCAATTGCATATTCTAATATTCTAATTGAACCAAGTGAATTAGTTCCCTTTCTAACCCACTTTATATCTAGGTATAAAGGGTCCAAAGGATCGATTGGTGGAAAGTTATCAATATATTTTTTTAAGTCAAACCAAGTAGTCCATTTTTGACCATCTCTTGATAAACGATAATATTGTGCTAAATATCTTGTAGTAGATAAACCTAAAGTATCGTAAGTAAATTTGGTTATCTTACTAATATTTTGTAAATTTGTAAAACTGATTATGTACTCTTCTTCTATATTATTAATATAAGGTGTTGCATCGGGTGCTGAAGCACTAGCACTTATGTTAAATTTATCAGAAATAACAGTGGAACCATTTAAAACATTTGTATCTATTGTAAACATAATTTATATATTAAAAAAATAATTCTATAATCTTTTGTTATATTAAATAATATGTGTATATTTGCATGTTATTAATTATAATAATAAAAAAATCGCTAAAATGAATATAACAAAAAAATTCTTACAACTAACATCTAGAACTTACCCTCACGGTACTGAGCAAGAACTTTTTCACTTGTTACCGAAAAGTTTGAAAGAGGATGAATTTGGTAACTTATTTATTAAAATAGGTGAAAGTGATGTTATGTTTACTTCACACTTAGATACCGCAACTAAAGCAAATACAGAAGTCGTTCACATTTTTGACGGAGATATTATCAAAACTGATGGTAAATCTATCTTAGGTGCCGATGATAAAGCTGGTGTAACAATTATGTTAAACATGATAGAAAAAAATATTCCAGGTTTATATTACTTTTTCTTAGGAGAAGAAGTAGGTTGTATTGGTTCGAGAAAAGTTGCAGACGTACAAAAAGTAGAGAAAATTCCAGGTATCAACAAAGTAATTTCTTTTGACCGTAGAAGTACTGATTCTATCATTACATTTCAAAGTTCAAAAAGATGTTGTTCAGATACATTTGGTGAAGCTCTTGCAAAAGCATTTAATGATGTTGAAGAAACATTCTCATATAAATTAGACAAAAATGGTGTTTTAACTGACTCTATACAATTTATTAGTATTTATCCAGAATGTACAAACATTTCTGTTGGTTATTACTCTGAACACACTTTCTCTGAAAGACAAGATATTGGTCACTTAACTAAATTAGCGGCAGCTTGTTTAAAAGTTGACTGGTCTTCTTTACCAGTAGAAAGAGATCCTTCAAAAGTTGAGTACGATTACTCTTGGGGTGGTTATGGTTACGGTGATGGTGATTGGGGTGCTTGGGGTGGTTCAAGATATGACACTGGTAACTATACCAATGCCTATGCTTCAACAAATGTGATGGATAACGATTATAGTTCTTCAAGAACTAGACAACAAGGAGCTTACAGAGTGAAAACTGAAAAGTCTTATTTCTATGATGAATTGTTCCAATACTTATCTATGATTGAAACAAATGCCACAACTGGTAAAATAGTTAAAGTAGAGTTGATTGAGGATAGAATTAAATATGAAGCTCAACTTATTACAAGATTGTTCAAAGATATTGAACTACACTATACTAAATTAGAATGGGATGGTTTCAAATGTACTGTATTCTATGAGTTAGAGCACAGAACTGAATGTGATAGAAATGATTTACTAGAATACTTACCAGACTTAGATTACCGTGGTATTGAAATATTAGGTGATTATGACGATAGTGTCTATATGTGTTAAAAAAAGTCGAGAGAAATCTCGACTTTTTTGTTTTCTTATAATTGTAATTTAATATATAAGAAAATTGATTACATTAAATGACAAACATATTTGATAAGGAAGTATGGATTAAACTTCTACCTAAAAAACTTACTATTGTTGATAATAATGGTACTTACGAATTAGTATATTCTGATTGTTCAGTAAATGGTGTTTCTCATAAAGTAGAAATTATGTACTTTCACTCTACACCTAATAATCCTAATGATGTAAATAAAGATGGTGAACCAGATATGTTACAGTTTGATATACATATGGTTAAAACAAATGATGGCACCGAAGCAAATCCAGACAATCTTAAATTAAATATAGATGTTACTTACGGAGATGCAATGTTATCTCAATTTAGTATTTCAAAACCTGATCAGATTGAGGTCGGTCAATATAATGGATTTGGATCTAAATATGACAAAGAAACATTTTTTGGATTTGAAGATGATTCAATAAAAGATTTAGTAGAGTTTTTTAATAGATTAGGATTTGAACTAACAGTAAAGGATTTTACTTTTATCGATAAATATCCTGATACATATACTTATACCGAATCAATTAAACTAATGCCTAGTTTTAATGGTGATGTTGTTTTAGTAGTAAATAATACAAAACCACAGGAAAATAGATATTTAACAAATGTTACAAACTATTTAAAAGAAAGAGGTATTGATCATGTCATTGCTTCTAATGAAGAAGAAATTAAAAAGAATAATAATGACAAAGTAATTGGTGCAATTTCAACTGGATCTGAATATAGATTATCTAATCCAGAATCTGACAGTGAATTTTCTGCAAGTTCAGAAGCTCTAAAATCTTTACAATGTCCTATATTAGGAATGTGTTATGGAATGCAACATATGGGTATTGAAAATGGTGCTAATTTAGCAACTTTGGATAAAGTTTATACTAACCATTCTACGTTAGATGATTATGATAAAGAACATCCTTTATTTAAAGATGTCGATTTATCAAATACTCAAGCAAGCTTTGATTTTAATGACTATTTAGAAGATTGTCCCCAGGGATTTAAAACAATTGCTAAATTAGGTGATAAAGTTGCCGGTATATCAAATGATGAAAAGAAACATTATGGTTTACTTTTTCATCCAGAAGATATAGAAGATACACAAGGAATATTAGATAATTTTATAAATATGTGTAAGTCAGGAAGATCTAATAATGACGAACAAGGTATAGATCAATCTAAGAATGATATGAAATACATACAAACTTACGAAAGTTTTAGAAAAAAAAGAAAATAAATAATATGAGTACAATTCCACAAATCGAGACAACAGAAGATCAAACTCAACGTTCAATCTCAGCCGCATTTGATTCAGTAAATTTAATCAATGAGTTAAAAACAAAACCTTCTTTAACAGAAGAAGAACAAGATAGATTAGACAGAAACAAAGAACACTTAACAATAATGTTAGGTAAAGATTGGTTTGATGCTGGTTTAACAGAACAACAAAGAAATGACATAAACGCTTGTCTATAAAAAAATAAATAACCAACATGGCTGAAGTTGATGATAAAATTGAAGGTTTGGAAGAATCTAAAATAAATGAATCTAGTATTGACTATGATGTATTAGATAAAATGGTTAAATTACCTTGTTATAACAAACTAAGAGAAGATCTTAGAGGTGCTATACAAGAGTTTACATCATGTATATCTGATAGTTCATCAGAAATCGGATATGATGAAGGTGATACAGACCATGATATGGCTTTTAATGCAGCAATACAACAAGCAATTGACGAAATAGTTGGTTGGTAGTTTGGATAAAAGAAAAATATTTGTATCTTTGTCAAAATAATAGAAATAATGGCTGGTAAAAAAGGACAGTTTGCTGTTTGTAAAGAATGGGCTAAACACTTGAGAAAGAAATACAAAAGAATCTTTTGGAGCTCAGAAAGAGCACTTTCCAAAAAAGAAATTAAAAAAATCTAATAATAATTAGGTAGATTGAAAACTTTATATTACTTTTGTAGTATAAAATCAAAGAAAAACAAAAAGGAACAATAAAAGTTTAATATATAGTAATATGAAAAATGTAAATGTAAATATCGTAGTTATGCCGCAGCCGATGCAGGATCAGGATCGTTTCACGAACCAGACTAACTATGTATTTATATCACATTAAGAAATTACGTGTATAAAAATTACAAATCCGTTAGTCTTTGAGACTAACGGATTTTTTTATGGAATAAAATTAAATATTGGAGTATCGTATAATGGTAATTATTCAGGGTGTTGGCCCCTGCGATTTGGGTTCGAATCCTAATACTCTAACAAAATTATGGGACCATGGTTGAATGGTTTACAATGCCACCCTGTTGCGGGTTCGAATCCCGTTGATCCCGCTAAAATAGTTATATAGCTCAGTGGTTAGAGTGCTAGGTTGTCGCCCTAGAGGTCGCGGGTTCGATCCCCGTTATAACTGCAAATGTAATCCTTCAGTCAACAGTGAGGAGAATGAATACCCTAATGCTTGTGTAGGGAGGTTACATAAATTGGTTTATAGGTCAAATGGCTAAGATGTCCGGCTGTCGCCCGGTACGGAGAGGGTTCGAATCCCTCATAGACCGCTGCATGGTAGACCGTTACTAATTCATAGGGACAGAAAGTTGGTCTGCGTAGAATTAGAATTACTAGGTGTAGGAAAGTTGGTATTCCGCGTGCTTTGGGAGCACGAGATCGCAGGTTCGAGCCCTGTCACTTAGACTAACGCGTAACGATCCACAGAGAGAGGTTACCCGCCTTGGACGCGGGGTTATTGCAGGTTCGAGTCCTGTTTACGCGACTAAATAGCTACAGCGCATAATGGCTGGTGTGCCTGACTGTCACTCAGGTGTTGATTTTCAACGTAGCGGGTTCGATTCCCGTTGTAGCTGCAATATTGGAATATGATGTAACGGTAGCATCACATCTTTTGACGGTGTTTGTGGAGGTTCGAATCCTCCTATTCCAACAAATAAAATGGCGTTGTAGCTCAGAGGCAGAGCGGTCGGTTCATATCCTTCAGGACGGGATCTCGGAATTCCCCAACGCTACTAAAATAAAAATCCTCTCAAATTGAGAGGATTTATTTGTTAGTTTTCTAATACCTTATCGATATTAGCTTCTCTAACTTTAGCTTTTACAATACTTGGACTTTGCATATCCTCGTCTGTAATTCCTAATTGAGTTTTGATGATATTTAATAAATATCTTTCATTCTCCCATCTGTAGTCTGGTGCTTCTGACATAGTCTCTGACATCATACCACCACTAAGATTCTTATTCATAGTAATTAATTATTTTTTAATTATATATAGAAACATAAAATAAGTTTAATAAAAATAATAATAACCAATGAAAACACTTACCGTTAAATCTCCAACTCAACTTTGGACTATTCTTAAAAATAAAGAAGAGATTTTTGAATCTAATAGAGAATTAGAAAGATTTATATTTGTTACAGAGAAATTCATCAAAGGATGTCAATGTGGCTCAGATAATAAGACTCTAATGGATAATCAATATAACTTTATCTCAACAAGTGAAGAAATCATTTCCCTTTTAAAAGAAGAATTAGGATATGATGAAATAATCTTTGATAAATAAATAACTTTTCGTATCTTTACAATTAAATATATACATTATGATGAAACGTGTATATAAAGTAAGATATTCAAAATCCTCATTAGAACTAAATGAAGACTATGATAACCTATCCGACTTTGAGAAAGAACAAATTTCAGAATTAGATGCTGAAGGTTTTTTTGATTACGAAGATAATAGTATTTATTGTTGTTATGTTATATCAACACCTGTAGAAGTAGTAAAATATAGTAAGATACTTACTAATAATCTAATTCAACACGAGTATTTAGATTTATCACAAGAAATTCTAAATAATAAAATAGATATAGAGTTAGAATTAGAACATAAATTAGACGAAAAGAATTTATTTAAGTATGATTTCTTTTTAGATGATTTAGAACACTGGATTTATAATAACTTAGAAATAGACATCGTGTTAGATAGAATAACTGATGTCGGAATAAACTCATTAAGACAAGTCGAGAAAGACTTTTTAAAACATTACTCAATATGATCAATATTTTTTTAGACGATATCCGTATTCCATCAATGTCTCACAATGTGAGTAAAGGTCTTGGTGTGGACTATTCTAACAAAGATAAATGGGTAATAGTTAGAGATTACTTTGGCTTCATCGACTTAGTAGATAAACATTTTGATGAAATTGACTTGATTTCTTTTGACCACGATTTGGCTTGTTACAAAGACGGTGTTGAGTTCACCGGTAAGTCGGCAGTTGATTATTTAATTGATTACTGTTTAGATAATAACAAAAAGTTTCCAGATTGGTATGCTCACACAGACAACACTTCTGGAAAAAGAAATATAATAGGAGCGGTACTAAACTACATAAATAAAGTAGAAGGTAAAGACATTACAAACTTTAGATACTATCACAATGGTATCGTAAACAACAAACCAGTATGACATTTTTAGATACACATCTAATTATTAAAATTAGAGATAAAGTAAAAGCCATAGATCATATCGGATTTATATGGCTTGACCGACCTATCTATGATAAAAAAGTTGTCATTGATAGAATTAAACTAGATCCTTACGAATGTGACGAGATAATGCCAATCAGTTGGTATGCAGTAAGTCCTAAAGCACGTTTAAAGATTTATAACGCATTACGTAGAGAAGAGGTTTATATTAAACAAAAATTAAACGAAAATGATGCTTGGTGTAACTATTACATAAATATTAAACCAAGTCAAAAATTAAAAAAAAATGAACTTAGATAAAATAGACTTACATTATCGTTGTGTCGATATAGATTATCACACAGAATATGACTGCGAGAATAATGGTTGCAATGATGAAGGAATTTGTCGTTGTGGTAGTATTTATGACGCAGTGGTTACACATGTTGATATTTCTCAAATGGTAAATCTAATTTATGATGAACTATTTGACAGTAGTACTGTTTTAGGTAAAAGAGAAGATAGATTAAACCAATTACTTTATGGTATAGGTGAAGACATAAACCGTTATACTATTGATAGAATTTTAAGAAAATATAAAGTATGGAATTCTGATAACTTTGAGGTTGAAGTTTGTGGTGGATACTATGGACAAGAAATTGATGGTGCATTCATTATTAAAAATATTTCAGATAAAATAGAAAACGAATTAGAAATAGCTTTCTCTATTGAAGACTTATCTGGTAGAGTTGAGTATTTATTAGGTTTAGAGTATGGTAATTTATTACCAGAGTTAGAAAACTGTCAATATGAAATAGTTGAACTTGATAAAGCAGACATCAACTTTGGCGCCATCGATCATCATAGTAAAGTAAAGAAAAAAGACTTAGAATTCTATAGTGATAAAAACTATAAAGGTATAAGAGGTGTTGTTACATTTGTAAATGGTAAATACCGACTTATAGATGGTTATCATAGAGTACATACAACCTCTGGGTATAAAGTTAAAGTTTTAAAAGCCTTTAAATAGAAAAAGACTCCAATTGGAGTCTTTTTTATTTTATTCAAACCATTTTTGTAAAAATTCAGATCTTTGTGTCCAATAGTGAGGATCTAATTTTTCAGTATCCTCTTTTTCCGAATCTATGATTCCATCTATTTTATTTTTCAATTCTTCAACTGTTATAATTGGTTTGTCTCTGAATAAAGTAGGTTTGTCTTTATAAGTTTCTATATCTTTATAATAGTCAAACCAATCAGTTATTCTTCTATACTTATCAAGATTATCATTATCATCACTTACTTTATCAATTTCATATCCGAGTAATTCAGCATCTTCTTCAGTTAGATAGAAGTATTCTTTTTCATTATCAGTTTTTAGTAAAAATGTTTTTATTTGAAAAATGTTTAATACGTATTCATTTTTATAATCTAATGTAACAAGTTCTAACTTAATAGCTTCTTTATCTCTCCAATCACGATCTTCAGTTTTTAATTTTTTATACCATTCCTTTTCTTTTACTTTATCCATTAAGATAATAGTATCTTTATCATCTTTGTGATAGTATTCGTCACCCCAACCACCTGAAATAGTACCATCATCATCAACACTCGTAACTGTTGTAACTCCATCTTCTTCAAAGATATAATCTTGATAATCTTCACACCAAATCGCATTATCCTCGTGATAGTATTGATCATCCCATTCTGACCAATTAAGACTATCATATCCATCAGGATAAACACCTCTACGAGATCCTCTTGTAACAGTAATAGAATCTTCTCGGTATATCCAATCTCCTAATCTTTCAGAATAGATTGCATCGTCTCTCTCAATATCACAATCATGCCAATCAGAATAAACAGTGTCATTTATTTCACTATAACCACCTGATGTACTATCTAAAATATAACATCCAATATTTTTTGTATCTTCATTTTCATTATCATTGTAAAGTATTCCAGTTCTTGGGTCATATCTTCTAAATGTATCAACATAAGGAAATCTATTAAATTTCTTTATATTAAGTTGAACTCTCATCTCTAATCTATAGTTTTCATCTTTGAATGTTACAGATTCCAGACTATGATGATTATTATGTGTTTTATACGCCCAACCTCTTTCCGAAGCATAAGTTCTGAACTTTTCTACATCAGAATCTTTGATAGTATATTGTCTGTCTAAGAAATATTCAATATCTAAGTGATCTTCTTTAGAAACTGTATCAGAGTCATCCTTTATTTTCCAAATAAGTGATCTTCCAATTAGTTTATCATCTTCTAATAAAACTAACATTCTACACACTTCTGGATTAGCAGTATATATTTCAAATGTTCTTTTTTCTGCTCTTGCCATACAAGAACTACCTAATGAGCCATTCATAATTTTATAACTATTGTAGTCATACCACTCTGCAATTTCATCACCTGATACTTCAATGAATCTTTCACCACTTTGTTCTAATGTAGATTTGAATTTATTTACAAATTCTTCTACTTCTCTTGCAGTAAATTTACCTGGAAATATATTATTTATAAAACGGCCTAACTTAATAGGATTTCTAGCTTTTTCATATGGATCTGCATCACCTAACATACCTTGTCCTCTTAAAGGAGACTCGCTTCTAATAGTATTAGCACCATCGTGTAAGTTCCATATATCGTCACCAATAAGTGGATCATTGTTTAATGTGTCTTCTAAACCTTCTTCATCAAAAACATCGGAGAATCTATCCGCCAAAATCTTTTTAGTATTTTTCATTGTTGTAAATGAAACATAACCTTCTTTGTCTAAATTGACAAATGTTATATCTGGTTTTATATCAGTTCTTTCCGTATCTAATAGTATTTTAGAAATAGGTTCATTAGATAACTTTTTTAAGACCTTTTTAAATGGTGGTGCATAAAATATTACTGACTCATTTAGTAATTTCTCAAGTATAAAATCATTATATTTACTTATCATATTATTATTAAAACTTTATTTATTTCTTATATATAAAAATTGTCAAGTCAAATTTTATTTGTATATTTGTAATTATGAAAACAAAATCACCATTCGTTATAATATTATCAGGAATACCAATGTCTGGTAAATCTACTTGGGTAAGAGAAAACTACCCAGATACTCTTGCTATATCCAGAGACGAACTCGTTATGGAAGTTGCAGGTACAAGAGATTATAACTTAGCATTTAAAACTGTTGATCAAAAAGCAGTTGATAAATTATTAGCTAAAAGAATAACTGATGCAGCTACTCAAAAAGTAGATGTTATCATCGACATGACTAACTTATCAAGAAAAGTAAGAGTAAAAAACCTTTCTTACTTCTCTAATGATTATTACAAAGTATCTGTTGTATTACCAATCCTAGATTCAGAAGAATACAAAAGAAGAAACGATTTCAGATCAATCAATGAAAATAAATTCATACCACCATTTGTAATTAAATCAATGATGGACTCTTTCGTTTTTCCAACAGATGATGAAGGTTTCGATAAAATAATTTTAGTATAATGGCAGGAAAGATTGAAAATTGGGAACGTATGAAAGACAAAATTAATCGTGCTAATGGTGTAAAAGGTCCCGCACTTCCAAAAGGATGGTACGTAACAAAGAAAGAAGAAGAAAAAAACAAAAATATGGATATAATAAACATTTTATTAGATGCAGTTGTTGCATCAGGGAAGAAATTTAGTGAGATACCTAAAGAGTCAGTTTATGCTTACCTTGAAAAGGCAGGAATAAATAAAAGTAAATGGCAGGGTATCTATGAAACACTAGCCGGTAAATTTAAAGAAACTAAATCTACTGTTAAAGTTGTAGAAGATAGAACACCAAAAAACATCGTAGATTATACTGAAAACAGTTCAAGAAATGATGTTATGACAAGAGTACCTAGAAAAACTATTTTCTCTGAAATTAAGAAATTAACAAAATAATTTTTGGATTTCTGGAGTAATCACCGTATATTTGTACTCTAATAAAGAAACAGATATGACAAACTTCGACAACTTAAAATTTATTGATGGTGATTTCTTAACTACTGAAAGTCTTGCAGATATGATCTATGAGAACGAAGGTTCTTTTACACAAAAAGATCAATCTATGTCATTTGATGTAGATGGGAAAGATGTTACCGTAAACTATGAAGTTTATGTTGAGGGAACTATCGAAGAAGAAAGTGGTGACTATTGGACACCAGGTTCTTGTGATGTTGAACTTACTGATGTTGATGTTACTATCAACGAAGTTTTTATCGATGGTGAGTTAGTAGATCTAGATAAAGAAGACTTTTTCAAAGTAGAAGTTTTATTAAAAAATAACTTATAATAAAAAAACCCAGATTTTTATCTGGGTTTTTTATATATAGTATTATGAGAAAGATAAAAACAATATTAGAGTTCTTCGATACTGATGATTTTAAATCGCAATATGAGATACCTTATCTAAAAGGTGAAATGCCTAAAGTTATAAGTAAGTTTAAAAACTATGAGACTAGTGAAGATATTAGATTTTTAGATGTAATGAGATACCAATTTCCAGTACTTAACAACTTCAATTATAAAGTAGTTGAAAAAGGTGAAAATAAAATACACCTTCTTTTCGCAACATCATTAAAACATGTAAATGGAGACGACTACTATGCTTCTATAACATTTGCTTTCCATAAACAAAAATATACAGTAATTACAATCTTTAGAAAATTAAAGAGTCATGATAAATCTAAATGGGATGTCAAAGAACATAAATTTGACGATATACAATCAACATTCACAATTGTTGAGGATTTTATAAAAAGATGTGAAGACTTTAACATCATTGAACACGAAGACAACTTTAATTTACAAAGTAATTAAACTAATCATACACATTCTCGTATAACATAAAAATTACTTTTTTTATGTGGGTAAAAATTGACGATGAAGTATTTCATGTCGAAGATATAAGTGTGCAACTTTCTATTTCAAAACATGCAACTATTTATCTGGATTTAGACATCGAGAATAATAAAAACTACTACGACTTTTTTATAGATAAATATGAGAAGGTTAAGAACTTCACAATTGAACACACAAAATATATTGCAAAGGGATGTAGAATAAAAACTATTGATATAGTTTTTAATTCTAAGTTAAATTTAAACATTTACTGTGAACATATTGATACTGATGTATCTGAGAGAAGAGATTCAATTATCGAACAAATTTTAAAGGAAAAGTAAAAACTTTAAACAATTACCGAATATAAAACTTATTATAAATCTTATTAAATAAATTATGGAGATAAACAAACAATTACTTACGAAAACACTTGACATTAAAGCTTCCTTAGAAGATGATGATGACGATGACTACAACAAATTCGGAGGTGGTAATGGTAAAAAATCTGACACTAAATCTAAAACTCCGGTATTAGATACATACAGTCGTGATTTAACTAAATACGCCGAAGAAGGTAAGTTAGATCCAATTGTTGGAAGAGATAAAGAAATTGAAAGAGTTTCGCAAATTCTTTCCAGAAGAAAGAAAAATAATCCTATGTTACTTGGTGAAGCTGGAGTTGGTAAGTCTTCTATTGCAGAAGGATTAGCACTTAGAATCGCACAACGTAAAGTTAGTAGAATCTTATTTGACAAAAGAGTTGTTATGTTAGATCTAGCTTCTATGGTTGCTGGTACTAAATACAGAGGACAATTTGAAGAAAGAATCAAAGCACTTATGGCAGAGGTTGAAGATGATAAATCTATTATCCTTTTTATTGATGAGATTCATACAATGATTGGTGCCGGTGGATCAAGTGGTTCTATGGACGCTTCTAATATGTTTAAACCTGCTTTAGCTAGAGGTGAAATACAAATCATTGGTGCAACAACCCTTGATGAATATAGAAAACACGTTGAAAAAGATGCTGCATTAGAAAGACGTTTCCAAAAAGTAGTTGTTGAACCTGCTACTCCAGAAGAAACTATACAAATCTTAACAAACATAAAAGATAAGTATGAGTCTCACCACAACGTAACTTACACTGATGAGGCAATTAAAGCTTGTGTTGATCTAACTGTTAGATATATGTCTGACCGACACTTACCAGATAAAGCTATTGATGCGTTAGATGAAGCCGGTGCAAGAGTACACATTTCTAACATAGTAGTTCCTAAAGAAATTACTGATGTAGAACAAAAGATCATCGAAATCAAAGAAAAGAAAAATGATGTAATTAAACGTCAGAAGTACGAAGAAGCAGCTAAATTGAGAGATGTTGAAAAACAATTAAACACTCAATTACAAGTAGCTAAAGAAAGATGGGAAGAAGACACGTTGAAAAACAGACAATTAGTAAGTGAAGATAATGTAGCTGAAGTTGTTGCTATGATTACTGGTATTCCAGTTCAAAAAGTAAATCAAAGTGAAAACAAAAAACTTTCTAAAATGTATGAAAACATTGCTGGTAAAGTTGTTGGGCAAGATGATGCTGTTAAGAAAATCATCAAATCTATCCAGAGAGGTAGAGTTGGTATGAAAGATCCTAACAAACCAATCTTTAGTGGTATCTTAATTGGTAACTCTGGTGTTGGTAAAACAGAACTTGCAAAACAATTATCTAAGTATTTATTTGAATCAGAAGATTCTTTAATCAGATTAGATATGTCTGAATATATGGACAAAATCTCTTTAACAAGAATTCAAGGAGCAGCCCCTGGATATGTTGGATATGATGATGCGAATGTTTTAGACAAGATTAGAAGAAAACCTTATTCAGTTATTCTTTTAGATGAGATTGAAAAAGCTCATCCAGATATATTTAACCTTTTCTTACAAATGTTAGATGAAGGACATATTACAGATTCTCACGGTAGAAAAGTTAGTTTTAAAAACTGTGTAATCTTAATGACTTCAAATGTTGGTACTAAAGTTGTTAAAGAATTTGGTGCTGGTGTTGGATTCTCTACCAAAACTAAAGAAGATAAAAGAGAAGATGATATAAAAGGTATCTTAGAAAAAGAGTTGAAGAAAAAATTCGCACCTGAATTTATCAATAGATTAGATGAAATCATTTACTTTAGAGATTTGGGTAAAGAAGAGATAATGAAAATTGTTGACTTAGAATTAAGAAAAACTTTAGCAAGAGGTTTAGAAATTGGATTTACTTTAGAAGTATCTGATTTATTAAAAGAACATTTAGTTGAGATTGGTTACGACCCTCAATTTGGTGCTCGACCTTTGAAAAGAGCAATTCAACGAAGTATTGATGATGCAGTAACTGAATTCATTATTGAAAGTGAACCAAAAGAAGGTACTACTTTAGTACTTGACTATGATGCTGAAAAAGAAGAGACAACAGTCAACTTGAAAAAGAGAAAGAAAACAAAAAAAGAAGAGTAATACTCTTCTTTTTTTTTATTTAATTGAAAGCTAATTTTCCTTTCGCTACTGGATCATGTGTGCCCCAAGTATATAGAACTTCACCATCTTGTTGTAGATAATTAGACTTTCCATTAGTTGGTGTTGAATATATTGCAAGTGTACACATTTTACCAGGTATTTCATTATAACTAATAGTTAGGTCTTCACTTCTTGTAGGCTTTCTAAGAATTTCAATACCACCTTCTGGTGAGATTACAGAGAAACTTTGACAAGTTTGTCCAGTCCACTGCATAATACCATATGCGTTCTCATCACCTTGTTTTACTTTATCATATGCTTCTGCATATAACTTATTAGTTTCATTACTAGATTGTGAATTCTTAGTTATTACTTTTAATCCTTTTTTAACTAAATCTGACTCATATCTTTTTGCCATATCTACTAAAGATTTAGTATTATTTTCCATTTTTCTATTAGTTTCATGATCTATATCTAATTCTTCAAAGATTTTGAATGATTTTAAGTATTTCATAATAATTTATTTCTTTTTATAATGTATATATTAAAACAAAAATCACATTTTCTATATAAAAAGAAAATAATTTTTGTAATGCAAAAAGACTCAAAAATATTTATAGCTGGTCATAAAGGTATGGTCGGTTCTGCTATTTTAAGAAAGCTAACCGAACTAGGTTACACTAATATAATAACTGCTACAAAAGAAGAATTAAATTTAAAAAATCAAGAAGACGTTAGAAACTTTTTCTGGCATCATTCTTTTGAATATGTCTTCTTATGTGCTGCCAAAGTTGGTGGTATAAAAGCAAATAGTGACTTTAAAGCAGACTTTATCTATGACAATATAATGATACAATCTAATATCATTCACTCTGCTAAACATTTTGGAGTTAAGAAATTACTTTTCTTAGGTTCATCTTGTATTTACCCTAAGTTATGTCAACAACCAATCAAAGAAGAATACTTACTAACAGGTTCATTAGAACCAACAAATGATGCTTATGCAATTGCAAAGATTGCGGGTATTAAAATGTGTCAAAGTTTCAATGAACAATATGGTACTAATTTTATTTCAGTTATGCCAACTAATCTGTATGGTTATAATGATAACTATGATTTAAAAAATTCTCACGTACTTCCTGCAATGATTAGAAAGTTTCACGAAGCAAAAATCAATGATAATCCACACGTAGAAATATGGGGTGATGGAACACCAATGAGAGAGTTTTTATTTGTTGATGATCTAGCAGATGCTTGTTTGCATTTAATGGAAAATTACAATGATTCTGAAATAGTAAACATTGGTACTGGTGAAGATATAACAATTAAAGACTTAGCTTACTTAGTAAAAGAAGTAGTTGGTTTTAAAGGTAATATACTCTTCAATTCACAAATGCCAAATGGAACACCTAGAAAATTGTTAGATGTTTCCAAAATTACAAATTTAGGATGGCAATATAAAATATCTCTTAAAGAAGGTATAGAAAAAACATATGTAGAATATGTCAAATAAAAGTGTTTTTATCTCTGGTATAGAAGGATGTCGACTTTTTACAATGGATATCAAGAGATATAGAAATACAAAAAGAATATTTATATAAATGGAAAAAATAAAAAAAGCACTAATAACAGGAATTACAGGACAATCAGGAAGCCACCTTGCTGATCTCCTTTTAGAGAAAGGTTATGAAGTACATGGTATTATTAGAAGATGTTCATCATTTAATACTGCACGTATCGATCATATTTATGATAGAATAAAACTACACTATGGTGATCTAACTGATCCATTAGTTATTTCAGACCTAGTTACGAAAATACAACCAGATGAAGTTTATAACTTAGGTGCTCAGTCACACGTTAGAGTTTCATTTGAAATACCTTATTATACCGCACAAGTTGATGGCTTGGGTACTCTGGTAATACTAGAGGCCGTAAAAAACCACTGTCCTAATGCAAGAGTTTATCAAGCATCTACTTCTGAACTATATGGTGGTATGTCTTATAATATGCCAGTAACCGGATACACCGAAGAATCAGTTATGCATCCACGTTCACCTTATGGTTGTGCTAAGATGTATGGTCTTTGGATAACAAAGAACTATAGAGAATCTTATGGAATGCATATTAGTAATGGAATACTTTTCAACCACGAAGGTGAAAGAAGAGGTGAGACATTTGTTACCAGAAAAGTCACAATGGCACTAGGTCTTATTAAAAACTATTTAGATCACGGTCACACTGATTTTCCTACATTAAAATTAGGTAATCTTTACTCTAAAAGAGATTGGGGATATGCCAAAGATTATGTTTATGGTATGTGGCTAATGACACAACAAGACACTCCAGACGATTATGTTTTGGCAACTAATGAAACACACTCAATTAAAGAATTGGTTGACCTAGCTGCTTTAGAATGTGGAATGGAACTGAAATGGATTGGAGAAGGAATAAATGAGAAGGCTTATTTTGAAGATAATATAATTGTGGAGATTGATGAAAGATATTACAGACCTGCAGAGGTTGATACACTTTTAGGAGACTATACAAAAGCAAAAGAAAAATTAGGTTGGGAGCCAAAAGTTAAGTTTGAGGACTTAGTTAAAATTATGATGAATCATGATATAAAAAATCAACAAACCCCATAATGAAGCTTATTATTGAATACTTTAAATCTACAAATCAAAATCGTGATGTAGAATATAAATCTTGTATAAATGAGAATATTAAGAATACTTTAATTGAAAAGATATATATCTTCATATCAGATGATTCTATACTAGATTTACAATCAGATAAAATTGAAATTGTTAAAATAGATAATAGACCTTCATTTAAGTTTTTATTTGAATGGTGTAATACTAATCTACCAGATGAGATTTGTATTGTTGCAAATACGGATATTTTCTTTGATTCGACAATCGAACACTTAAAAAACACTGATCTTACTAATACATTTCTTGCTTTAACAAGATGGGACTTAATACTCAAAGATAATCAATGGTTTGTTGATTTTTATAATAAGCCTTGGAATCAACATGGTGTAACAACTGGTATGTTATCACAAGATTCTTGGATATTTAAAACTCCTATAAAAATAGATGAACGAAGTAACTTTCTAATGGGTAAACCTGGGTGTGATAATAGAATTGTTCAGATTTACTTAGAGAACAATTATAATGTTAAAAATCCAAGTATACAGATAGTTAGTAAACACTTACATATTTCTAATCACAGAACTTATAATAATACAGATATGGTATTTGGTCCATATCTTTTGGTTGAACCAACCAATGATATAAATATCGATAGCCAAAAGAAAACAATACCACACTTTTAATGAGAGTAGATAAAAGATTTAATTCACAACAAAGTAATGATGCAATTGCTAACTTAGTAAAAGAAAATAAAAGTTTTTTAATATCAAGAGTTGGATTAGGTGGAGAAACTGCCATATCTGCTTTAGTATTAGCAAACCAAGAAATACCACAACACGTTTACAATTGGTTTTATATAAATGCGGGATTCTATGGATCACAAGATTTTTTAACTTATGCCAGATATTATAAATCTGCATGTGACTCTTGTGACTTACATGCATATTGGAACTATCCAGGATTTATTGAAATGGAAGACTTTTTAGTACCAGAAGAAAAACAACTTGTTGATGTAGGTGCTTTAGAATCTTTTAGATTTGATAACCCTTGGACAGAACATTTAAAAGGGAAAAAGATACTTATTATAAATCCATTTAAAGAAACAATAGATAAACAACTATTAGTTAAAGATAAGATATGGGAGAATAAAAATATACTACCTGATGCAGAATATATTACATATAAGTCTACCCAATCAATTGGTGGTCAAGGTCCCGATAAAGATTGGTATGAATCATATAATAAAATGTGTGAAGATATATCAAAGATAGACTTTGATGTTGCTTTACTAGGTTGTGGTTCATATGGACTACCACTATGTGATTATATTAAAAATAAATTGAATAAATCCGCTGTTTATATTGGTGGTGGACTTCAGTTATATTTTGGTATAAAAGGTAAAAGGTGGGAAGGTAGTGAAGACATTACAAAATTCTATAATGAATATTGGGTAAGACCAAATACAGAAGAAACACCTACAACAAGTACAATGGTTGAGGGTGGTTGTTACTGGTAAAAAATAATAAATTAAATGAAAATATACACATATTATACAGAAAGTCATAAAGACTTATTTGAAAACTATTTTTCTAAGACTGTAGAAGATTTAGAAATTGATTCAACAATAGGAGAGCAAGAATGTAAAAGTGGTTCTTACTATTCTGATGGTTGGAAAACAACAACAATGAAAAAGGTTGATGTTTTTATAAAAGCAGTAAATGAAAATATGGGAGATATATTTGTATTTTCTGATGTTGATATACAGTTTTTTGGACCTATTAAAGATGCTTTAATACAAGAATTAGGTGAGTTTGATATTGCAATACAAAATGATTATAATGGTGGACTTTGTTCTGGATTTTTTGTTTGTCGTGGAAATGAGAGAACACTTAAAATGTTTGAAAGTATGAGAGATAATCACGACCAATACTTAGAGGATCAACACGCATTAAATATGAATCTAAATCATTGCAACTATACGGTCTTATCAACAAGATTTTGGACATTTGGATCATTTGGAACACAATGGAAAAATCAAAACTTTGATATACCAGATAATTTACTTATGCACCATTCAAACTGGGTAGAAGGTATTGATAAGAAAGTTGAACTATTAAAAATTGTTAGATTTAAAAATAATCTAAAAAAACAAAACTTATTGGGTAAAGATAAGTATCAATTATTTCTTAATAATTTCTTTCAGGAATTTAGACCTAATCCTACTTATACAGTTTATCCACCATATCATACAGGTAAATACATAGAAGGGTTTTTCTTTGATTATTATAATAAGAACTTAAATAGTGATATTTATTATATTCCAGTTGATTGGACAACCTGTTATATACAAAATGTAAGTCTATCTTTATTACAAGAAAAGTTACTAAGTTTAGATAAAACTAAAAAGTACTTTACTGTTAGTCAACATGATGATGCAATAAAAGAGTATTTTCCCTATGAAGTTATAAAATTCTCTGCCGGTGGTAATATGCCAGGAATTCCGATTCCATTAGTTTGTTCACCTATCCCTGAATCTATAAAGGTTATTAGAGATAAAGACATTTTTTGTTCATTTGTTGGATCCCTTACACATCCAATAAGACAACAAATGGTGAGTGTATTGGGTAAAAACAGTAAATATAATTTACAATATAAAACTTGGACTGATAAAGTTAGTCAGTCTGATCTAACTAACTTTATTGATATTACATCAAGGAGTATATTTACACTTTGTCCTAGAGGGTATGGAAAAAACTCATTTAGAATGTATGAGGCAATGCAATTAGGTAGTATTCCTGTTTATATATATGACGAGGATTGGAGAGCGTTTACTGATACTATAAACTGGGATGAATTTTCTATTTCCATACATAGTTCAAACCTTAATAATATTGATAGTATTTTATCAAATATTAGTGATGATAAAATAAAACAAATGCAAGAAAATGTCATAAAAGCATATGACGATTACTTTTCACTAGAGAGTATGTCAAAACAAATAATAGATAAATTATGAATAAATATTTAATAGTAATTGCTAGATATAATGACTGGCGACAGGAATTTTTTGAATCTAACTTTTCTCCAAGAAATAAAGAGTATTGTGATAAATGGGGGTTTAACTATATAGAAATAAAAAATGATACTAATTTAACACTCCATAGAAATAATCCTACCTGGTGGAAGTTTACCATTGTTAGAGATATGATAAAAGATGGTATTCTAAAGGATGGTGACATTGTAACTCACCTAGATGCTGACATGGCAATAGTTGATATGGAACAAGAATTCGTAACAAATAAATCATTCTCTTACTCAATTGACTCTGGTAATACACACTGTATGGGATGCTATAGTATTAAAATAAATGATTGGTCAAGAAAAATGATAGATCTTATCTTAGATGAAGATAGATATAAGTTATTAAATGATAAAGTAACTCAACATGAAGCATTTGGACATTTCTCATCGTTTTGGCATGAATTTAGAGAACAAGCTTCTTGGTACTCACTTGCGGGTGTAAAGAGACATAGCTGGGAACCATTTTTTAATCTTTCTGATTTTGGATGGCACAGTGATAAAAATGAAACAACCATATATTCTTTAGAAGAATTGTATGAGAATGTAGAAATACTTCCTACTGCTTGGAATGTAACAGAGATGGTTGGAGAAACAGATGGTCAGTTTAATATAAATAAACTAAGTCCTGATGAAGTAATAATAAGACACTTTTCTGGTGGACAACCTTGGAGAAAAGAATGGCTTACAAAAAACAATAATAATAATGAAAGAAATTAAAATTGGATACTCTGATTTTTGGGGAGAACTAATACCCGATGACAATTATTTTTATAATCTATTATCACTAAAATATAAAGTTATAATAGATAATATAAATCCTGATATACTATTCTATACGGTCTATGGAAATAATCATCTCAGATATGATATGAATAAAGTTATAAAGATTTTATATACCGGAGAGAACTATAGACCAAACTATAATGAATGTCACTACTCATTATCTTTTGATTACTCTAATGATAGTAGAAACTATAGATTACCACTTTGGGTTTTAACTCTTAATTGGTTCGACCGACCATACAGACCGGAGAGAGATCAAGCATACCTTCATTCCGTTGATGATTTTTTAAATAAAAAACTATTAGATAAAACAAAATTTTGTAGTTTTATTGCATCTCAACCTAAAGGCAAAAGAATGGAGTTTGTACCTAAATTATATAAATACAAACATATTGATTGTGGTGGTAGAGTTTTCAACAATATAAACCCAGTAGAAGGTAGAGGTGACCAAATACAAAAGATAGACTTTCTAAAAGACTATAAGTTTAATATTAGTTTTGAGAATAGTTCTAATCCAGGATATTGTACTGAGAAAATAATACATTCTATGTTTTCAGGTTGTATTCCTATATATTGGGGTGATACGCTAGTTGAAAATGACTTTAATCATAATTCATTCTTAGATTTGAATAAATTCAAGTCTGATGAACACTTAATTGATGAGATTATAAAAATAGATAATGATCAAAGACTATATAATGAAATTATTAACCAACCATGGTTTACTAATAATCAAATACCAGAATTTGCCAAACCGGAATCGGTTTTATCATTTTTTGAAAAAATAATAAAATAATATGAAGTTAAATATAGAAAAAGTGTATGTAATACACTATACAAAATTAGAAGATAGAAGAAAAAAAATAATGGATCAATTTTCTAATATCTCTAATTTAGAATTCATTAACGATTATGATAAAGATGATCTAAATACTGAAATATTAGAAAAGTTTTACTATCCATCACCAATGGAATGGATAAAAAAAGTATCACCACTTTGGAATCCAGAAATACACAGGTTTAGAAACCTCAACCTAGCAGAAATATCATGTACAATTAAGCATATTTTGGCAATAAAAAAAATTTCAGAAAATGGAGATGGATTTATTATTGAGGATGATCTTTTATTAAAAGAAAATTTTGTTGAGGAATTTAATTTGATGATTTCTAATCTACCTGATGATTGGGATCTAGTGATAGTTGGTGCGGGTTGTAATTTACATTCAGATAATATTACCAAAGATAAAAGACTTTATAAGGCAAAAAATCCAGCTACTCGATGTTTAGATTCATATCTAATTTCACAAAAAGCAGCAAAGAAGATTATGGATACTATTATACCATTTCAATTAGTTTCGGATTGGGAACTAGCATACCATATATACCTACATAATCTTAATACCTACTGGTTAGAACCAAGTCCATGTTTTCAAGGTTCTGAATCAGGAGAATATAAATCAACTTTAAGATAATGGAAGAGATAAATTTAATATGGTTAGTTAAAAGTGATTACGAAGTAAACTTTTCATTTGATTGGATACAAAATATATTTTCAAATTTTATAATTAAAAATCACTATGATATTGAAAATCAATTTGATTTAGTTATCGATAACTCTATTTTAATTGTTTGTGTAAATAAAGACTCTAATGAACGATTGAGTAATTATATAAATGAATATAACAAATTAAGTTTTAATTATAGTATTCTACATCTTTCGGATGAAGCATTTGAACAAAACATCGACTTTTACAATGTTTCTAAAAAAATAATTAGAAACTATTATAATAAAGAATATGTAGAAAAATATAATATATTAACAATACCACTTGGATATCAAACGGGTATTAAGAGGTCAAATATTGATAGAAGTTTAGATATTAATTTTGTAGGACAGTTAAAATCCGATAGATATGAAATGTTAAATATTTTTAATAGTGTAGATAGTAAATATATTTTATTAACTCAAAGATGGGCAGATCCAAACGGGTTAGGAGTTAAAGAATTTTCTAATATTTTAAATATAAGTTATTTCACTCTTTGTCCAAGAGGTTGGATAAGTTTAGATAGTTTTAGAATAAATGAGGCCTTAGAATGTGGATCAATACCTATTACAATATTAGATAATGATGGTACAGACTATTTTATTAAGATATACGGAGAACATCCCTTTATAATTGGACATAATTGGAATGATGCTTTTGAAAAAATGAATAAATGTAATAAGGAACAACTAAGTTATCTATGTTCAGAGTGGTGGGATAACTATAAAAAGTCTTTGAAATTAAAATTAGAAGACTTTATAAAAAAATAATAAAAGAAATGAAAGTATGTTTTCACGATAATGGATTAAGCGTAAGAGGTACATCCAATGCTCTTTGGGATTACGCAGAGCAGTCACAAAAGTTATTTAATATTGAACCAATTATTATGTATAACGAAAATTCTATACATAATATGCAAGTTGCAATAGATAGGTTTGAATCCAAATTTGATGTTTTTTCCTATAAAGAAACTAATCAAATAGATAATATACTTAGAGAACAAAAATGTGATGCGTTTTTTATGATAAAAGGTGGTAGATATGATGGTGTTATATCTAACTACTGTGACAATTGGATAAATGCCATTGCAATATGTAATACTAATGATATTCATGGACAAAGATATGCTATGGGATCAAAATGGTTAAGTAAAATAACAAATAATCAAATTGACTATGTTTCATATATGGTTAATTTACCAAATATCGAAACTGATCTTAGAGAAAAACTCGGTATACCAAAAAACGCAATCGTTTTTGGTAGAAATGGTGGTCACGATACATTTGACTTAGACTTTGCAAAACATGCAGTTGTAGAGTCACTTAGATTAAGAAATGATATATTTTTCTTATTTCAAGGTACTGATAAATTTTATGAACACGAAAGAATTATTTATCTACCAGCATCTCCTGATTTAGATGAGAAGGTTGAATTTATAAATACGTGTGATGTATTACTACATGCTAGAGATATTGGTGAATCTTTTGGTTGTACCTGTGCAGAATTCTCTATGAGAAATAAACCAGTTATAACATGGTTTGGTTCAAAGGAAAGAAACCATATAGACTACTTAGGTGATAAAGGTTTCTATTATAATAATTATGATGAATTGTTAAAAATTTTAATAAACTTTGAACCAAATAATAGTATAAACTGGAGATGTTATGATGAATGTCTACCAGAGGTAGTAATGGAAAAATTCAAAAAAATATACCTATAAAAAAATAAATTTAAAAATGACTAAAATAACACTATGTATAACAACACATTGTATAAAAACAGAAAGCCATGGAATCTATACTGGTATACAGAATACTGTTCCCTCAGCACCATCAACTAGACTAATTGAAAACATTATAGATGACTTTTTCAAAAAATCATCCATAGATCCAGAAGATGTATATATACACATAGGATATGATAAAAGAAATAATCGACCAATTGATGAACAATATCATCAAAATTTAATTGAATTGAAAAATAAGTTTAAACACTATGAACTAATAGTTAATTCATCGGATATAACTGATCCAATTATCACAGCACCTATAAATTTTTTAAACTTAATCAATTCGGTTAAAACAGATGTTTATATTTTCTGGGAACATGATTGGATTTTGAAAAGAGAAATTGACTTAAATCCAATCATAGATGAAGTACTTTTAAATGATAAAGTAAATTATATTAGATTAAATCAATTTGATAATAATAATATAAGATATGATAATCTTATACAAGATGGTAAAATCCCATCTGATAAAATTCCTTTGATAGCCACCTTTAGATGGTCAAATAATCCATATATATGTAAAACTAAAATTTTTCAAAATTGGTGGTCAACATTTGTTTATTCAACCTCAAATGAAGGTGGATTTGTAGAAGGACCATTAAATGAATTCTATAAATTTTACATCGATAAGATGGGATTTGACATGGCATCAGAAAAATTTGGATGTTTTGTATATGGTAACTGGGATGATGAATCCATAGTAGAACACTTAAATGGAAATGCTTGGTACTAATGAAAATACTTTTAATTATACACGGTCTTGTTAGACCTAATTTGGATTCCGTTTTAGAAATAAAAAGAGTTCTATTAGAAAACTTCAAAGAGTATGAATGTCATACTCTTTTATCAACTTGGTTTAATGATCAAGGTCTAGATCAAGACTCTAAACATTATGAACTAGATATAGATGAAATAAAAAGTAATTTTAACTATTATCTAATAGATAAACAACCAACTAAAAATGAACTTTTATCACAAATAAAAAGTTTACCTAGTTTGGATATATCTAAAAATACACATCTTTCAAATATATATGGGTATTTTCATTTTTATAAGAAAAATAATTTAATTGCTAACTTATTTCAAGATTATGATTATTATGTTTTTTGTAGAAGTGACTTAAAAATTATAGTTAGGGATATTAAATTACAAAAATTCTCTTTACCAAAACTTTTTTGGAAAAATAATGGAAATACAAATGAATTAAATGATCATTTTTTTATTTCCAATAAGGATACATTTTTGAAAGTTTTTAAAGAGCTTTCAATTGATAATATTAATGAACTTTGTTACTTAGATAGTCCAGAAAAAGTTTTCACAGAACTTATAAAAAGAAATGTTACTGAATTTAATATTATTGAGAATAATTGTATAGAAGAATACTATATTGTAAGAGAATATAGAAAATGGGAACAATCAGACTTGGATGAAGTTGGAAGAGATAGTACACAGGTATCTATTGATAACTCTCTAAATATTAAACGATCTAAAAAATAATAAAAAAATGTTACAAATTTTAATACCTGCTGCGGGTAGAGGTTCCAGATTTATAAACTCTGAGTTTACTGAACCTAAACCTCTAATATCTTGGAATAATAAAAATATGATACAACATGTTATAGATAACTTCTCTGACGATGATGTTAATTTTTTCATAATTAAAAGAAAGGAACATTCTATTAGTTTCGAAAATGATGAAGTCAATATAATAAATATTGACTATATGACGGATGGTCCAGCAACCACCGCATATTTATCTAAAGACTTAATTGATCTAGAACAAGAACTGATTATAACTAACTGTGATCAAATAATAAAAGATTGGGATAAAAGTTTATTTCTATCATTTGCTAGAAAATATGATGGTGTCTTCGGATGTTTTATCTCAAACTCTAATAAAAATTCATATGTTAAAGTTGATGATAATAATTTAGTCACTGATGTAAAAGAAAAAATTGTTATTTCAAACATTGCCACAAACGGACTACACTATTGGAAAAAAGCCAAATATTTTTTTGAATCATATGATAAAATGAAATTAAATAATGATAAAACTAATAGTGAATTTTATGTAGCACCAAGTTACAACTATCTAATTAAAGATGGATATAAAATTGGAATTTATATGTTTAATCAACACTTTCCAGTTGGTACTCCGGATGACTTAAAAAAATATCTACAAAATGAAAATAACTAAACTAGAAAACTACTTCAGAGGTTGGTTTATTGGCAACTTTGAACCAACCTGTTATAAAAATGAAGACTTTGAAGTTGGACTTCTAACACATAAAAAGGGTGAATTTTGGGCACCACATATTCATAAAATTTCCACAGAAATTAATTTACTTGTAGAAGGTGAAATGATTATGAATGATGAAAAAATAAATAAAGGAGATATATTTATTATAGAACCAAATGAAATTGCGACACCAATATTTTTAACTGACTGTAAGGTATTGGTTATCAAAACCCCATCTTTACCAGGTGATAAATACAATATATAAAAAAATAAATTAAATTATGAATATTTTTAGAAAAAAGATAAATAAAGAAGACTACTTTATAGTAACCTACTTCTTAGAGTCCACGACAACACTTAGAGATGCTGCTTGGAATCTTGCAATAGGTCAAAGTGTTGGTAATCCAAATGTTAGAAATCAATGGGAATCAGACGAATTATTTAATAATCATTCTTGTATAATATTAGATGATGAACAGATACTAAAAACAAAAAATTCTGGAACTATAGAAATAGCTTTCCCAATTATAAATATAGATTTCAAAACAGATGGTATCTCACACTTACTAGTTAATATAATGGGTGGTCAACTAGATATTGATAATATTGTAAAATGTCAAGTTTTGAATATTGTATTTCCTGAATCAGTTGAGAAGCTATTTTTAGGACCAAAGTTTGGAATTAAAGGAATAAGAGAATATACAAAATGTTTTGATAAACCACTATTCGGTGCCATTGTTAAACCAAAAACTGGAATATCACCACAGACTCTTCTGGAAATGGTTAAAGAGTTAGTAGAAGGTGGTGTAAACTTTATTAAAGAGGATGAGATTTTGAGTAATCCATCATTTTGTACAATTGAAGAAAGAGTTCCACTAATTATGGACTACTTAAAAGATAAAAATGTTATTTATGCGGTTTCTATACATGCGGATTACCCATATGTAATTGATAGAGTAAAGAAAGTTTATGAACTAGGTGGTAATGCAGTACATATTAATTTTTGGTGTGGACTAGGAGTTTATAAAACAGTAAGAGAATTAGACTTACCAATCTTTATACACTTTCAAAAAAGTGGTGATAAAATATTGACTAATAAAAATCACGATTTTCATATTGATTGGAATGTAATTTCCAAAATAGCTGGAATGATGGGTGTCGATTTCATACATGCGGGTATGATTGGTGGTTATTATAAATGGGATGAATCCGAAGTATTAAATTCTGTTGAAACATTACATAAATATAATGTAATGCCTGCTCTTAGTTGTGGATTTCATCCTGGACTAACTGAATGGGTTACTTCTAAAGTTGGAATTGATTATATGGCTAATGTCGGTGGTGCTATTCACGGGCACCCAGATGGTACACTAGCTGGAGCAAAGGCAATGAGACAATCAATCGATGGTGAGCAGTCTAGCGAATATCAAATCGCTATTGAAAAATGGGGCAAAATTTAATAAAAATAAAAATAAAAATATAATATGAGAAGTATAAATATAAATGGATACAACGTAGAATTTAGAGAAGATAAAACCGATATACTTGGTCTTTCTTTTCTACCACAAATGATTGAATATGACAATGATGAAGATTGGAGTGTTTTTACAAGAGGATGTAAACAAGAAGTTTCACCACAAAACTTCAATTTAGTTAAGGAAATCTCTAAAAATTACATGACACATGGTATTATGGAGATTGGTGTTTCACGTAATGGTATGGCATCATTTACTCAGGCGATGTTTCAATCTAAACCTGATCACATAAAATATTTAGGAATCGATTTAGATGATAAAACATACTTAGATAACAAAGATAAAAATATATTTACAATAAGAGAAAATTCTTATAATAGGGATTTGGTGAAGAAATACTTAAATGAGATAGGTTTAGAAAAAATTTCAATACTATTTATTGACGGATGGCATTCGGTAAATGCTGTTATCAATGACTGGCAATATGTTGATATGCTTTCAGATAATGGTATAGTAATATTCCACGATACAAATTATCATCCAGGTCCTACTATTTTTTTAGAAGCCATTGATGGTAAAATTTTTAAAGTAGAAAAATACTTTGAAAACGAAGATGATTATGGTGTCTCTATAGCATATCGATTAAAATAATTAAATACTATGAAATACATTTCACATAGAGGAAATACAAATGGTAGATTTGAATCTTATGAAAATGAACCAAACTATATTGATATAGCTATTAAAAAAGGATTTGATGTTGAAATAGATGTGTGGTATAAAGATAATATGTTATGGTTAGGACATGACAGACCCGATTACTGTACTGATTTTAGATGGTTTAGAGATAGAATATCAAAACTGTGGATTCATTGTAAAAATATTGAAGCAATTGAATACTTTTCGACAAGTGGTTACGACTACAACTATTTTTGGCATCAGGATGATCTATTGACACTAACATCACACAAATACATTTGGGTTTTTACTGGAAAACAACCAGTAAAAGGTTCTATTGCGGTTATGCCAGAATTAAATGATGAGGATATAAATCAATGTTTAGGTATATGTTCTGATTATATAGAAAAATATAGAAAATAAATGAAAGTTTTAGTAACAGGTGGGGCCGGTTTCGTAGGATTCAATCTAATAAAAGAATTGAAAAGTAGATATAAAAATCAAGAAATACATAGTCTTGATAACTATTTTACTGGTAAGAAATCTAATCATATCGATGGAGTAACCTACCATACTGGAAACACATGGGATATTAATCATATATTTGAAGATTATAAATTTGATATAGTATACCATTTTGGTGAATACTCAAGAATTGTAAAATCTTTTGATGATATTGAATATGTTGAAAAAACAATTATGTATGGTACACCTAAGGTTTTAGAAATGTGTAGAAAATGGAACGCAAAGCTAATTTATTCCGCATCTTCATCAAAATTTGGAAATGATGGTAAAGATGAGAACCTCTCACCATATTCCTGGATGAAGTCAAAAATGGTTGAGCTAATTAAAAACTATTCCAATTGGTTTGGACTTGACTATGAAATATGTTACTTCTTTAATGTTTATGGAGAAGGTCAAATAATAGAAGGTGATTATGCAACTGTTATAGGCATTTTTGAGAAACAATATAATGATGGTAAACCACTAACTGTAGTATCACCAGGTAAACAAACAAGAGACTTTACACATGTTGATGATATTGTTGACGGTATTATTCGTAGTGTAGAAAAAGGCCTAAGAGGTGAGTGGTATTTACGTTCTGGTAAAAATATATCAATTATTGAAATTGTTGAAATGTTTAAACACGAATGGAATTTTATACCAGAACGAAAAGGAGAAAGAGTTTATAGTATAGAAATTAAGACAGATACTGAAGAAAAACTAGGCTGGAAACCTAAACATAATGTTGAAGATTGGATTAAAAAAATAATAAAAAAATAATGCATAAGATAAGTGTAGTAATACCAACAATGTGGAAATCAAAAAAATTAGAAATTTTATTAAATAATCTACATAAATGTGATAGAATCGGTGAAATTTTAATTATTGATAATGATCATATTTCAAAAAATGTAAATATTGATAACTATAATAAAGTAGTTTACTTAAATATGGAACAAAATATTTATGTAAACCCATCTTGGAATTTAGGAGTATCAAAATCTAATTTTGATATAGTTGCACTATTAAATGATGATATATTATTCGATGTAAGTTTTTTTGATCAACTAATTGTTTCTGATGAAACACTTATAGGAGTTTCAGAAAAATCATATAAAGATCAAAATGATAATAACTTTAGATTAGAAGATACCGATAATAGAAATTGGGGATTTGGATGTATGATTATTTTTAATAAGAAATACTATGTTCAAATACCAGAAGAATTAAAAATTTGGTTTGGTGACGACTATTTATTTAGAAAATTTAAAAATAGATCTATTATAAAAGGTGTTTACTTTGATACTACAATGAGTGTTACATCCGATCTACCTATTTTTAATGAAGTTAAAAGTAATGATGAGATTTTATATAAATCAAAATATTCAATATGAATATCGATGTAGTAGATAAAATAACACAAATGTTAGCAGATGAGCTGACAAAGTCAATTGATGCAGACATCATGAAAGAACTATTTAGTAAGAGAAATAGAAGAAAAATTAAGATTGAAAATCTTTTTAAATAATCTGAATAATCTGAGGTACATTACCAAGTTCAAGTACCTTACTTTGATTAAGTAAGAACTCAATATCATAAAAGTTAAAGTGAAAAGTAATTGTAAATTCTTTCGCATTAACTTTTTGTTGTGAGTAGTTGAAAGTATTCTCAGATAAAGATTTAAGTATTATTTCATAAAAACGAATTACATAAATTGCATCTCTATGTATATCAACACAAGTAATTGTAAATGGTTCTAAAAATGCATTATCTGTATCTAAATAATGTTTACTCATAATATCAAACATCAACCAATAATTTAAGTCAGAATCAACTGATCTAAATGTAACAGTTAAATCATGTGTAGTTGGTATATCTTGAATATTTTTTGCAGGTTTTAAGAATCTTTCTTTACCTCTAACTTCAATACGCTTAACTAATTCAAATGATATTCCAGGAAAATTTACACCCTTAATAGTAGAGTTCAAATAATCAATAACATTCTCATACTGAACCCAATTCTTTTCAAGAATTGGTGTATAAGTATCTATAATCTCAGGCTTTAAAAAAGCTTGAGGTAGATTAAATATAAACTGACTTGCCTGACTGGATAATCTCATTTGTTACATATTATTTTTATGATGTTGCACCTGGTTTTATAATAGGAGCTTGTTCATTTATTAGTTTTCTTGTTACAATCGCAGTTTCTTTAGTTGTACTTGGATCTAAAATAATACTTGGATTATTGGCTTGCATATTAGCAGCTTGATCATTTAAAGCATTTACATTTGATCTACTGTCATATATCTTGAATAAACCGGTATATATTACTGATGTAGTAGATTGACTCTTACCTGTGATATAAAATATATTTATACCACCATCATATATCTTTTTAATCTCCGCGAATCTACTTTGGGTTACTTTAAATACTACTTGGCCAATTGCTAAATTAATATCTCCTGATTCTGTAAATAACGGAAATGTAATTTGATTCTGATCATTCTTTACAACAAAGCTAATTTCACTTATACTAGTCATATTAAAATAATCTGGTTTATTCTCAGGTCCAGTTGCAATTGAAAATTTAATAACATTATCAAATGGATAAAGTAAGATTTGAATCTTTCCAAAACCATAGAACATAGTATTATTAAAAAGTGCATTATCAGATTTAGCAATTATATTAAATCTATCCACTAAAACCGGGAAAGGAACTTTAATAGTTTCAATAACTACACCATTTTGTGAACTTAGATTATTCAAACCTTGACCACTACCATTACCATTATTCATACTACCAGGTGCCATACCAGTATTACCCAATACTAATGACCCATTTGCATTACCTAAACCACCAATTAAAGTAGTATTGATAGATGATTTAATATTATAGATTTTCGGTTTAGAAACATTCTTAACATTGATTTTCATCATATTTATTGCATATTTAGATAACTCATCCTGTAACATACCATAAGAAGCTCTTCTAATAATAGTACTATCATCAACACTATCAATAAGTCTCATCTCAACATCAATTATAGCCGTTGTAGATGAATATTTTATTATAGGTCTATATTCTATTGTTTCATTAAAATTATCTGTTACAGTTATCGTGGTAGTTTTTCCACGAATATTTTGTTCATATAAAGTAATATCATATTGAACATAGTAATTTCTATCTAACGTAAATGAATCATCAATAAATTTTTTAAATCCATATATTGTATCATTATAAACTCCATATATCTCGAAAAAATCTCCATTAGATGAATGTTGAACTACTAATCCTAATCTCTCAAATTCTGGTGACTGAGGTATTGATATTGTATTGTTTGCACTTAATAAATAAGATTTAACATTATTTATTGTTTGTATATTAGTTATAAAGTGAAAATCAATAAAAATTGGTGCAGTTGAACTTAAACCAATATTATCAGTAAGATTATAGTTTATACTATTTTCCTTTGGTTTACCATCTAAAATCTGTGAAGATAACTCACTTAATGCAGGAATCTCAACTGTAATATTCTTACCCCATAATTTTTCTTGGAACAATAGTGGTGGTGATGTAAAATTCAATAAATATTGTTGTTCTATAGAAGTCATATCAAAGTAAAAATTTGATAAATCATATATTTTACTATTTGTATAATCATGTGCATAAACCTTTATATAGAATCCTAAGTACTCTCCAAAAGTCCAATTTATCGGTAAGTGAATTTTTAAGGTATCATGTCTCAATGGGTTACCTGATGTATAATCTTTTACTTGTAAAAATGAATAGTTATTAGAAATAATACCAGGAATTTGTGTTGGTGAAGAACTTACTTTACCATATCTTCCAGAGATAGTATCAAGTTTAAATAGTTGATTATTTATATCATTACCAGTTATACTTGATGGACTAGCCATATAAGCGTTTGTTTTATATTTAGAATTAACTAAAATACTATATGGTTCAGATATTAGATTTGAATCATTATAGATATACTCCAATAGAATATTTTTGTCAAGTTTGATGTATTTAGAAATCTTAGACATTTGTTATAGAAACAATATTTTATTGTATATATTAAAAAAGAAAACCTTTCTTATGAAAGGTTTTCTTTAATTAATCTATCTCTAACGGATTCAATTATCTGCTCATCTGTTAAAGTAAAATGTTTTTCTCTTATTTTTCTATAAAGTTCTTGCTCTTCTAATGCCAATTTCTCAATCTCTTTGTTTAAAGGATTTACCAAATCTTCTAGTGATTTTCCCTCATCATCTACCTCTTGTAGCGCTTTCATTAGTTCATTTAAAAAATACTCTGTATTATTTGAACTTGTTTTTGAATTTCTACTTTCTTTAGCTTCTTTTTCAATCTCCTCAATTCTAGAAAGTGTTTCATCTAACTTATCCGAGACTTTTTGAGCTTTCTTTTGGTAAAGATCCATATTATTAGATAACTTTAAATAAGTTCTTCTAATTCTTACTGCATTTTGTAAAAATACCTCATCAACCATTATTTAACTACTTCTTTTTTTACACGTGGCTTACGTGGTGCTCTAGGTTTAGTAACCTTAACAGGAGTTCCAGGAACTTGTGTAACTGAATCTGTTATCTGATCATTTATCGGTGTTGGGAATGTAACTTTGTCCTCACCATAAACCAAAGTATTTATTTTACTTTTAATCATATCTTTAATAGTCGTTGGGTTTTTCAAAAGTTCATTTGTAAATTCATCTGCTAAGAAATCAATAATACTTGTCTCATAAGAATCCTCCATCATTTCGATAAAATCTAAACGAGGTATTTTATTCTGAATATCTAAACTAATATTAAACTCAACAATTCTTTTTACTCCTTTAAACATTTTAATAATAGGGTCTTCAACTTCTATTCTTTGAACTGGTTGAACATACTCTACCTTTTCTTCTCTATTTACTTCAACACGTTGAACCACCTCTTGGACTGGTTGTTGATATTGTGGTACTCTTGGTAACTCAGATTCAGATTCTTCACCTAATATTTTAGCAAATGCATCATTTTGTCTTTGTAAAGATTCTACTGGTGGTGAAACAATACCATACTTGGCCGCCAATGCCGCTTTCTCATCTTCTTCTGAAGACATTGTAATAAGAGATTCTTCTTGATCGACACCTCTCGGTACATCAATTCGATTTACACCAGAAACATTTATTTCACCATTGTCATCACCTATTTGATCTTGTGGTATGCTCTTAATCTTTTCTGCTAATATATTATAAGCACCTTGATTATTAAAGAAACTCATTGGATCAATCTCTTCTGTATATAGTGCAGGATTCATAAGTGCAGTAACATTTAATTTTTGTTTGTTTTCTAAAATTGCAATGTTCTCAAATGAATCAATAACGGTAACTACTTCACCGGTTAAGTTATTTTTAAAACTTTTATTTGCTAAACTCATAGTTTATTTATATTTTTTTTCAGTCTTCCTTAATAGATTATACTTTTTATTTACTAAAAGTTTTCATAAAAATCTACTTTATCACGTTTAACATTTCTATTTATATGAGAGTCTAATGGTTGTAAATTTGTATAGTGATTTAACTCCAAAACTTGCTCCTCGGTTACTGCAGTCGATAATGGTATCTTATGATCTATATCCCAATAAGTACCATAATTATCCCACGACATATCATCAATGAACCTCTCTTCTATATAAGCTTTAAAGAATTCTATACTACATCCCAAAATTTCTATAGAATTTTTACTCTTTGATAAACCTTTACATTTAAGAGAATTTCGTATCATACGACCAACAACATACTTCAACTTATAAACAGGATCAGTCTTTCTCCTATTTCTCTGGTACTCCATCTTATAAACGGAAATCTTCTCCTTATTTAGAGATGCATATTCCTTTTGATACTCAAGTTTTTTATCCTTGTTATTGGAGTAATTCTCCTTTCTCTTATCTAATATATCTTCTTTATTAGAGTTATAGTATTCTTTTTTTAATGAACTTATATTATCCTTATTCTTTAAATGATATGACTTTTTATAATCCTTCATACATTCCTTACATAAATTTCTATTCTTTACAAATAGTTCTATACCTTTTTCTAAATTACATTCCTTACATATTTTTTCCATATACTATATATAAAAAAGAAAAAATGCTAATTTAGCACTTTTTCTCCGAACATAATGTTCTTTCTATTTTATGTAACTAATTGATTATCAGATAGTTACAAGTCACTAAAGAAGTCATCTTCTTCTTCGGTAGCAGTTGCACTTGTTGCAGTGTTTGTGAAACTATCTTCAAATTCAAAGTCTTCTGAAGCTGGTTTAGCTTGTTGAGCTGTTGGATAAGTAGAAGAAGATTTACCAGTTAAGAAATTACCAATTTCACTGATTTTTGATTGTTGTTCGTCAGTTAAATGTTTCGGAGCAAAATCTTCAAGTTCATTAGTTCTGTCAAGTAAAAATTCTTTTACTTTACCTTGAGCAGCTGGATCAATTTTACCTTCTACAAGTGGAGCGTTTTTGAAAACTGCTTTATCTTTAAAGTAGATTGGTAAAGAAGTAGCTTCAGGTTTGAACATACTCATTTTGTAATCTGGGTAAGTTTCGTCTCCTGTTTGGATTTCTTTAACAACTAATACGAAATCTTTACCAGCTGATAAATCAAATACGTTACAAGGAACGCCAGAGATTTCACCATTTTTCTCAGCAGAGATTTTATCTTTAATCGTTTTACCGTATTGGAAAATTAAGATCTTACCAACTAATTCTGGTTGCTGATCATCTTCTATTACTAATACATAAGAGTAATATTTTTTAGAATACTTCAATTGTTTTGATTTCTCAATCAAGATTGCATTCTTTGAGTTTTGCATTGTGTAATACAAATCTGTTAAAGGACATTTCTCGTTGAAGTTTTTCGGTGAATCAAACCATCCACTTAATTCTTTTTGATTTTTAATATCAACATAGTGAGTGATTTTCTCAATTGCTGATTGTCCGATTTTACCTTCTTGTGTTAAGTTAGGTAAAAATCTTACTACAGATCTCCATCCTTTTTTCTTGTCTTTACATTTCGATAAATCTACTCTGTAAATTCCGTCATTGTTTGTTGCTTTTGCTTCATTTAAGAAGTCCATCTTGCTGTCTAGGCCGCCATTAAATAGGTCATCTAATTCATTCATAATTGCTTTTAATTGTTTTTTATTATCAGTTACCTGATTAGTATTTATATAAAAAAGATTGATAAAAGTTTAAAAAAAAGTTGTATTTTATTAGGTTATTTCTAACTTTTTTTGTATAAAAGAATATCTATCCGTTTTATAATTTAAAGTTATATCCAATAAGAATTGATTAGTTTAGAATTTCATATCTAATATGAACTCATAACTGATACCTCTATCATTATGAGTAACATTTAAAGTGTGTGTAAGTGTAGTAATTGGGAATTCTTCACCAAAGATACTTTCATCTTTGAATTTTGCTTGTAAGTGTTTAAGACCAGTTTCTATATCAAGAAAGTCATTACTAAGTCCATTAAAAGTTGCAGCATAACCAGATAAAGTTTTATCTGATTTAGCATAGTTACCCACAATTCTATATCTACCATAGAATCCAACATGATCTGCTTTATTTACTTTAGATATAGATGTTTTGGCATCACGATCAAGTGCTTCTACAAAGTATTCATCTAATAAGTCTTTAGTATCTTCTAAGATCTCAGGAAAGATAGTTTTTAAATATAACATATTCTGCTTACCAAGATTAAGTTTTCTTTCTACTTCTTCATGCCAAGCTTTTTGGAATCTAGCAACATCATTACCTTCTTTATCATATAAATGACCTTCTTCAAATGCCTCGTTATACTTTCTTAATTTCATTACTTTGTTCTAATACTTTTTATCCTTTCGGTTTGATACTTTGATATATCTATATTATTATATTGATTTAATAAATCAACTATTCTTTTATACATTTCTATCGTAATACGACAATCCGTTAATGCATCATGATAACCAGACATATTGATTCCAAGTGCCGGTCCAACTTTACTCATTGAAGATGAAATTAAACCGTTATCTCTCGGTGAAGTTCCGATACCGTCTACCATTTTTTGATAAGTTACATCAGTTTCTGCTAACTTTTGAATAAGTGGTAAGAAATATAATTGAATCAACATTTTAGTGTCTAAGACTTCATTTGTTATTTTATGACCGTATCTACCAGATAACATTTGCATATCAAATCCAGCATTCTGTGCTACTAATAAACAAGGTGAGAACTCACTCATCCAATCAAAGAACTCATCAACGATTTGCCTTTCATCTTTATATTTATAACCACCTGAACCATAATGATTGAAACTTAATATTCTTCTATTACCACCATCAGGTTGATTATATCTTGTCTTTAATTCAGAGGTTAGTTTAATCTTCTCATCAAAAGAACCAATCTCATCAAATGTATTAGAACTGAAATTATATTTAGTAGAAAGAGAAGATACTTGTGTTAGTTGTTCGTGTTTTGGTCCTAATAGTCCGGTAGTTTCGGTGTCCAACCACAACCAATGTAGGTTAGACTTACTTTTAAGAAAGTTTAACATTTCTGGTATTGTTTTATACCACATTTTATTTTCATTTAACTTATATAAACTATCTTCACCTTTATGTGAATATGTTATTGTATCAATTCCATTTATTTCTAATCTTAAATCTTTACAATACTTATCACCAGTACCTTTCTTAATATAACCAATTGTTATATGAGGATTAAATGAATGTTTATTATAGTTCGGTAAATGAGAACTTAAATAGTTATGTACTTTCTTTAAATAAGGATTGCCTTCTACTTTGATAACTAATATATCATAATTACTACCATCAAAGACTTCTATATTTTTTGTAACTACATTTATTGATTCATCTTTTACAACTTCATCTAATTTTTGTTTAACCTGATCAAAGGTTACATCATTTTTAATTGGATAAAGTAAAGTTAGGTGAGCTCTTTTTTGAAGGCCGAATGGTATACTACCACCTTGTACATCATAAATATCTTCCTCATCTATTATTGATAAAATATCATCCCAATTAGAAATTGGAAGTTCTAACATTATACAACCATTTTTATAAGCAAATGATTCAAATAGATTATACTTTATTATATTTCTCATTATTTCTTTACTTTACCTTGTTTCTTTTCATAATCTAAATCAAAATCAACTTTTGGTTTAGGCTCTGGTGCAAATGGTCCAATTAAATGTTTTAAATTCCAAGAAGGAACAAACTTTTTATTATGTTTTTCATAATCTTCATATGATTCAATACCTGTATCAATAGGATTGTGAATATAGTCTATATTAGCACCTTGTTTATTCATATCAGATATTCTGTTACCAATGTCAGTCTTTGCAGACATTTTCATAACTTTTTTTAGCTGATCTACTGATTGTTGTCTAGGAAGTGCTTCGTTTACTTCTTCAAACTCATTAAATTTTAATATTTTCATAAAGTTATATATTAAAATTATCAAACAAAAAACCCACTCGAAAGTGGGTTATTTTTAGAAATCTTCATTAAGATTATCAAAGTCAATTACTTTATCAGAAACTTTTTGATAATCACCATTTCTTTTCTCAAAGAAGTTTACCTTACCTTGTAGTGATAGCATTTCCATAAAATCAAATGGATTTTCAGAATTATAAACTTTAGAACAACCTAATTCAACTAACCAGAAGTCAGCAACGAACTCAATATATTGTGACATAAGTTTTTCATTCATTCCAATTAAAGATACTGGTAATGAATCAGAAATAAATTCTTTTTCAATTTCAACCGCATCACAGATAATTTCTTTGATTCTTTCTTCTGTTACTTTGTTTTGAATATACTTATTATGTAATAAACAAGCAAATTGACAATGCAACGCCTCGTCTCTTGAGATCAACTCATTAGAGAAAGATAATCCTGGCATTAAACCTCTTTTCTTTAACCAGAAAATTGCACAAAATGATCCAGAAAAGAATATACCTTCAACTGCAGCAAATGCAATCAATCTTTCAGCGAATGAATCAGAATCAATCCATTTTAAAGCCCACTGAGCTTTCTTTTGAACTGAAGGAACAGTATCAATTGCATTAAACAAACGATCTTTCTCATCATTATCTCTGATATAAGTATCAATCAATAAAGAGTAAGTTTCAGAGTGTACATTCTCCATCGCGATTTGAAATCCATAAAAAGATTTTGCTTCAGGGTATTGCACTTCTTTTAAGAAGTTTTCTGCTAAGTTTTCATTCACGATACCATCTGATGCCGCAAAGAAAGCTAATACGTTTTTAATGTAATGTCTTTCATTATCATTCAATTTTTCATCCCAGTCAGTCATATCCTGTGCTAGGTCTATCTCTTCTGCCGTCCAGAATGACATTTCCTCAACTTTATAAAGATCCCATATATCGTGATACTTTAAGGGAAACATTACAAATCTGTTAGGATTTTCGGTCAATATGTGTTCTTTTTCCATGTTTATGTTATTTTTATTTATTTTATATACTAATTTATTACAAAGTTGTTTAGAAAGTGAAAACACCAAGGAGCGAATTTGGTGTTTTCTTTTATAGCCTAAACTATACCGGTCCTAAAGCTGGGTTCTATGACCCCCGGTTATAAATTATATATTAAAAATTCACTTTATGTTTCAAACTTTTTATCGAAAAAATATAAAACATAAGTAAATAATTTATTGTCTAATTAAAAACCAAAAAAATGGTAAAACACGAAATTAAAGTAGAATTTTCTGACTCTACTACAATCCAAACACTTATCGAGAAATCTTACTTTGAAGAAGGATTCAAAGGTAAAATCTTAGGTAAGAAAAACTTCCTAACAATTGACGAGAGTGATGAAATCAATCACACAATTTTTAAAGGACTTAACAACGCAACAGTTAAGATCACTAATGAAATCATTGATGGAACAATGAGATTTTTAGTTGATGAAACTGAAGGTGATGTGAGACTTTACCCAATCTCAATCTATTGTGTTAAAGAAGAAAAATATACCTTTTACTAAATGAAAAAATTTGATTGGAATGACATCACAATAATACCAGATACTCTGAGTACTATTGCTTCTCGTAGTGAGATAAATCCATTACAAAATGGAAAGCTTCCTATCTTTACTGCACCAATGGATATGGTTATTGATGAAAATAACATATCCGAATTTGAATTAAACAATGTAAACGTTTGTTTACCTAGAAATGTTAAATTCGATAGTTTAAAGAATGATAATTACTTCTATTCTTACGGACTTGATGAAATGATTGATTTATTTGAGTCTGGTAAAGAGTTACCTAAAAAAGTGCTAATCGATGTGGCGAACGGTCACATGTTTAAGCTGTGGGAAATCTCTAAAAGAATAAAAGAGAAATACGGTAATAACATTGAACTAATGGTTGGTAATATTGCTAACCCTGATACTTATAGAAAGTATTGCGAGATTGGTGTTGATTGGATCAGAGTTGGTATTGGTGGAGGTTCTGCTTGTACTACATCTGCAAATGTTTCAATTCATTTTCCTATGGCATCATTGGTAAATGAATGTTATGAAATATCTAAAGAGTTTGATAATCCTACTAAAATCTTGGCAGATGGTGGATTTAGAAGTTTCTCTGATATAATTAAAGCATTAGCACTTGGTGCTCATGCTTGTATGTTAGGTGGGATTTTCAATAAATGTTTAGAAAGTTGTTCCGATAACTTCTTAAAAGATTCTGTTGGTATATTTCATTTAATAGATGAAGAACGTGCGATCACTAATTTTAATAGTGGTATAGATGTTTGGAAATATTATAGAGGAATGTCAACGAAAGAAGTTCAGAAGTCTTGGAATAGAAAAGAACTTAAAACTGGTGAAGGTATTTCTAAATACAATAAAGTAGAATATACTTTATCTGGATGGAGAGAAAACTTTACAGACTATTTAAGATCTGCAATGTCTTATTCTAATAGTAGAACTTTAGAAGAGTTTATTGGTCAAGCTAACTGGGTTAAAATATCACAGAATGCTTTTGATAGATTTAATAAGTAAAAGAAAAACCACTCAAATGAGTGGTTTTTTTATTCTCTTTCTAAAAAGAAATTTAATCCAAGCCAGTACATATAACTAAAATTGATCTCACTGTTTATTTTATTAATCTCGGTATCACCTGTTTGTACTTGATAAACACAATTAGGATATTGTTGCTTCACTAATGTTAAGCAAGATAAAACATCTTTATATGTCTCATTTACATAATCATTATATTGTATTAAATTACTGATAACATTTTCCGAATCAATATTACGGAAAGGTGGTGTGATAGAACTAATTTTAGTTACTTGCGAAGGTGGTCGTAAATCAATATACATAATCATTGAAGGTTTTTCTTTATATTCATTATCTTCTTCATTGATCTGAATAATATCTTCATCATTTAATCCATTTGCTTCTGCTCGTTCAATTAAATTTATAAAGCAAGATTTAACATAATCATAGAACTCATCTCTATTGTGTTTTCTCATCTCTTTCAATCTCTCTTGATCTTCTTTTTCCCATCTTCGACGTTCTTCTTGATCTGCAGGATGCCACTCTTCGTTATATTTCTTAATTTTCATATCTATTCTTAGTTTTCTCCTCTAACATCCCAAGTATCATCTAAGTTGGAAAAATTTACCGTACCCAGTTTTCCTTTTTCTAATGGGATTCTTTTTATATTTTTTGGTAATATAAAAGTTAAATGTATATAAGCATCAAAAGGATCACCATCATTATATCCTTCTCTCTCTATATCAAATTCAACTTCTATATTTGTATGTTTTATTTTTACTTTTTTTATACAAGTATTTATCTCATCATAGAAATCATAAAGCTCTTTACTCGATTTTAAAAGATCATCAACAGTCTTTCTTTTATTTTTATTGATAAATGTACTATTTTTAATTTCTATACCTGGTAAATCAATCATAAATTCAATATATTTTCTACCACCTTCATCATTCTCAATTTCAATATCACAACCTTGGTCAATAAAATCAACAAAACACATCTCGATATAATCGGTGTCTAATTCTTCGGTACTTTCAAAAATTCTTTTTAAATGTTTCATATTTAGCGTTTTACCATTACAAACCAAGAAGAGTTTGATTGTCCTTTGATTTCTTCTTCAACTTCTTTATATTCGGCTTGACCTTGTGTAATCAAGTTAGCATGATTTATCTTAACACCACCAGGTAATGTAAAATCATACATACCAATCATATTTCCTAATTGAACTTTAGCCCAACCAACACAATACTTGTAGAACAAATCATCTTTAAATAAATTTTCTTGTGGGATATTAGCATAAGCTTCAATAATCACATCATAGTCAACTTTTGTTAAAATATGTAATCTATGATTTAATTGATTAAATGAGTATTTAAGTGTATATTTATTTAATTGATTTAACATA